>JDSF01000131.1_pt1 | contig 56152 bp, 65 predicted proteins | sample 199441 | NCBI WGS metagenome assembly JDSF01 (sample SAMN02592751, study PRJNA231836) | bioreactor metagenome | isolation source: continuous culture bioreactor denitrification-DNRA | place: Germany: Bremen
CATAATTACAGATCAACGCCCTCGTCAGACCTTATAGAGAATTTTTGATTCTTAAATATCTATATAAGGTCTGACGAGGGTTCTTGAATGATATTTTGCAAGTCGCTCATATTAAAAAGGGGCTGTTGGAGAGTGAACAAACCACCTTGTCCACTTTCCAACAGCCCCTTTACCAATCTTTTAAGAGCTCTACGATGTCTATTTTTTCTGTCTTAACTATTATGAAACTTAACTCAAATCATTATCTTCTAAGTATTATACCAGCGCCTTACCTATACTCTTTGATCATAAATATGGTGTAAATTTGTGTGAGAGACCGCATGAGTTAACTAGCAGATCAAAGAATAATGGTAGAATAACTTATTGTATGGCTAGGGCTTCATAAGCATATTCTTAAATAGATTGGACTGTGCCTAAAATTAATAAATAGAGTACAAAACACCTTCCAACTCAGCCCTTGTTACAGGGCGTGGATTTGTTTTCGTACATATGTCGTGGAAGGCATCCTCAACCATTTGGGGAACCGCTTTAAAATAGTCTTCCCTGTCGATTCCCATGTCCCTAAGCGAATGTGGAATGTCCAACTTTTCATTATAATGCTCAATGAGAGCAACAAAAGCCTCTAGGCAGGTAGACTGACTCTTTGTTTCAATGCCAAGCATATTTGCCACCTTTTCATAAGGTCCGCCATGACTTTCAAGACTTTGGTCTGCTAGACCAGAGTTAAAGGCAACCACCTTAGGCAGGAGGATGGCATTTGCCCGGCCATGGCTAATGTGAAAATGAGCACCCACTGCATGGGCCAAGCTGTGATTAATGCCTAGGCCAGCGTTGGTAAAACTCACACCCGCCATGCAACTTGCTTCATGCATTCGTGCCCGTTCCACTCGATTTTGTCCGTTGTAATACACCTTTAAAAGACTAGAAAACGCTATTTTCAGGGCATTTTGTGCATACATGGTCGATAGGGATGACCCCTCAGGTGACACGTAAGCCTCAAGGGCATGGGTGATCACATCCATACCAGTATCGGCTGTGACACTCTTAGGCACGCTCATTGTAAAGGTCGGATCAAGTATGGCCACATCTGGCAACATGATCTTGTCGGATAGTGGGACCTTGCGTTGGTGTTCATGGTCTGTAATGACTGAGTAAGATGTCACCTCTGACCCGGTGCCCGACGTGGTTGGTATGGCCACAAATTCAGGTTTTACAATCTTTGAAGTCTCAATGAGAATTTCTTTTGTCTTGATACAGAAATACACAATGGCCTTTGCTGCATCAATGACTGACCCACCACCGACTGCAATCATAGCCCCTGGTTTATTTTCAATAATGTGATGAAGGCCCTCATATACTGTTTCAAGGGATGGATTGGCCTCAACACTGTCAAATATATGATAGTCAATTTGCCTAGATTCTAAAATATCGGTTATCCGTTTCACGGCACCAAGCCCCACCATAACCTTGTCTGTTACAATGCACACAGACTGGGCGTTTATGGTTTTTAAGTAGTCTAGGCCATCATGACCACTGATGATTTCGGTGGATAATACAAAACGATCCACATTATCACTTCTTTCTTTAATTTATAACGCTTCCCAGTTTGCAGGATAAACAACATACATGAATCGGCATTTATCCGGTGAACTGAACTGGATTTTAGTATTCTTTGGAATGAGAATCACATCGCCTTTTTGACCCACTATCTTTCGACCATCGATGATGATTTCCAGTGTGCCATCAATAATATAATCCACTTCGTCGTATTTAAGAGTCCAGTCAAATACAGTCTGGTCCATTTCCATAATGCCGGCGCCAATTCTTGGGCTTTCTTCAAGGGAGAATATGTCCGTTAAAAAGACCTTGTCCCCTTCTTTTCCTGTATCAAAAGGCTCAGGTTTAATGTCTGCGGCCTTCACAGAGATGACACCACTTTTATCCACAACACGCCCCGGCGCAGATGTCTGACCAAGTTGTTGTTCAATAACCTTGCGTACAATTTCTTCAATCATTTCACGCTGAATATTTTCCACTTTGAATCCCACTTTCTCAAATGTTTTATTCATAGTCATTCTATTTCTATATTTTTTCACTTCTTTTTATTTCATTTTGAGCGACTTGCAAAATATTGACTCTTATCATTCTAGAGTCTTAGGCATACCATATAAAATACTTAAGCTTCAACAAAGATTTCTATATAGAGTATCGCAAGTCGCTTAAGCATTTCTTTTCCTAATTTTGATACACTCGAACCCTGCAAAATTTCTTATTCAAGCAGGATTCGAGATTATGTAACTATGCTGCCTTTTTTTTCTGTTTTAGAAGCTGATTGGTATTTAACCAGTACAAGGGCAACCATAATGGCTGTGATACCACCGACAAGCTTGCCGACAACCATAGGGAAAATCATTTCTTGTGCCACGCCTGCTGTAAAGCCTAGGTGGTCACCAAATACAAATGATGCACTAACTGCAAAGGCAACGTTGATCACTTTACCACGCTCATCCATGTCCTTCATAAGACCAAACATAGGAATATTGTTAGCAAGTGTCGCAACCATGCCCGCTGCAGAAACATCATTTATACCAAGCATAGAGCCCATCTTTAGAAGTGGTTTGTTAAAAACCTTAGTGATTACAGCAACCATTGGGAATGCGCCCGCAAGCATTAGAGCAATATGACCAACTATTTCTATACCTTCACTTACAGGTGCCATACCAGGAATAACAACGATTCCAGTCATTGTTTCAATAATGATAGCCGCTAGACCAATTGTGATGACAACAACAACACCCTTACCAAAGACGATAAAGCCCTTGATCATTTGCTTTGGAATCATAGCCAGACCCACTGCAAGCAGAACAGATACAATAACGATTGGAAGCAGGTTGCTAATAATCATACCAATTTCAAAACCAGCAACCAGTCCACCTACAAGACAACCCACTGGAATTGTTACAAGACCAGCAAGAATACCACGGGCCAGGAAGACATGGTCTTCTTCTTTAATAATGCCTAGGGCGACTGGAATTGTGAATACAATTGTTGGACCCATCATAGCGCCAAGGATAAGGCCTGCGAAAAGACCAGCTTCTTGACTTTGAGCCAGTTGCATAGCCAGTGGATAGCCACCCATATCATTTGCAAGCAGTGTTGTTGCAAACATAGATGGATCTGCACCAAGGGCAGAATAAAGTGGCACGACAACAGGTTCAAGCATATTCGCCAGTACGGGCGCTAGAGATACAACACCCACCATAGCCAGAGCAAGTGACCCCATAGCCATGATGCCTTCTTCGAACTGTTCTCCAAGTCCAAATTTGTTTCCGATAATCTTATCAATTGCACCTAAAACCATGAATCCCACCATAATATAAACGATGATTTCGTTAATGCTCATTTTTTCCCCTCCAGTAGTTAGAATGTATAGACTTTAAGAAGCCTTCGCAGGACCTCTTCAATCATGTTTTCATCGACAGTATCAAACGAATTTTCCAGCACTTGTCTTACAGTACATGCGACTTCTTCTGCTGACAGTTTTTCTTCTAGATTATTTTGACCACACTTATCAACTTGCTTGTTTACAGGGTCTGGTGTCTTACTGGTATCAGAACAAGTTTCATGTTTCACACCTTGTGGTCGGCGACCATATTTAATGGCAATACCCTGATTTCTCAGAAGATCCTTAACCCCCGGCGTAACAATGAAGTCACCTTCCATGTAAACCGTTTGATCAATAATGGTAAGATGTTCTTTATAATTTTTTTTCGTAAGCAGTACTTTTCCCATCTGCTTCCTCCTTGGCTTATAGTATAGCCGCTTTTAGTTCCGGGTGCATTCTTGGAATAACAGTGGAACCAAGAAGCATACCGCTGTTCTTACCCACGTCTTCACCCGCTGATACAGCAGATTCCACTGCACTCACATCCCCTGTCAGAGTTACAAAGGCCTTGCCTCCGACGGCATAACCTAATCTGATTTCTATAAGGGAAATGTGGGCCGCCTTGGCCGCAGCATCTGCCGCAATAATAGCTGATGCTATGTTAAAATACTCCAACGTTCCAAGGGCATCATTAATTTCCACTGTAGAAGTGCCCGTTATAGCTGGTATTATGCCCCTATGAAGGCTTGGCAAGACGAGTTTGTCCACCATATATGATCCAGCAATTTCCACACCGGCTTCAACGGAAGATTTGACTGCGGCAATATCGCCATGAACCATGACTATGAATTTTCCCGGACAAATGGAATGGGCCTTTAAAAGGGTTACATCTGCCACTTTAAGCATGGCATCAGCAGCTTTATAGCCCCGTGCAATACTATTGAGTTCTATTAATCCTAGAGTCCTAATCATTTTGTTCCTCCACCTGGTTTGCTGTAATTATAATGCGGTCTGCATGGACTTCAACCACACCCGAAAGGCTTGCGTGTATCTTAGCGCCCAGTCCTTTATCAGGTATGTCTCCTATGCAGGCCCCTGCCTTGACATATTGTCCAGTTTCGACAGTTGGCCTTGCTGGCGCTCCAATATGTTGACGCAGCTTTATTGTCACCGACTTAGGGGTGTATGAAGTCACAGCGTCTAAATGGATATGCATATAAGGACGAAGTCCCAAGCGTGCCACAAGTCTATCTGTTTGAACCTGTCTATAAAGCCTCATATCACTAGAAAGCGTTTCCCTTGAAGTCTGGCTGTAGCGTATACCGTTTTCAGACAAATGCTTTTTAACAGCTTGATTCATCTTTTTAGGCGACATTTCCATAGGACATGCATACATTTCACACACACCACATTCGCAGCATAGCTGGGCACTTTTTAAGGCCTCAAAATCTTTTGTTCCAGCAGCGACTGCCCGCATTATCTTATGAGGTTCCAGGGGATGGCCATTCAAATATCTCGGGCACAAGTCTGTACACATACGGCACTGAATACATGCCGCCGATGCACGTTTAACAACTTGATTGTCTGACAAGTCACCCTTTACAAAGATATGATGGTCCTTGGCTAAAACAATAATGCCACCCAAGATTTTCGTGGTGTAAGTGTCCTGAATGTCCGCCCCATCACAAAAGCTTCCCATCATTGGACCTCCAAGAATCACCTTGAAGTCAGCCAGGCTTGCTCCACCTGCAAGCTCAATACAGTCTTCTATGCTTGTTCCCACAGGAACATGAATCAGAGTTGGATTATGAACAGCGCCCGTTACAGTAATGATACGATGGGTCACTGCAAAATCTGCCTGTTTTTGACTCTTATAGACATCAATCACAGTGGCCACATTAGATACAACAACACCCACAGATAAAGGAATGGATACTGGCGCCACACTGTCACCAGTCACGTCTTTTATCAGCATCTGTTCATCCCTGCGGGGTAGTAATTTTTTGATTTATGAATCTCTATGTCTAGACCTTGCTTTTCAATTTCAGAGCCTACAGCTTGAATTTCTTTTACATTCTTAGCCTTTATGCCAATAACCGAACGACTGGCACCAATTTGCTTGGCTATAAGGTCTATACCCGCCACAAGTTCTGCGGCCTGGTGTCTCATATAATATTTATCTGTTTCAAGAAGTGGCTCGCACTCAATGCCATTGACAATAAAACATGAGGCTTCACCACTGAATTTAACGTGGGAAGGAAAACCTGCCCCGCCCGCACCCACTATACCTGATGCTTTAACGTTTTCAATGAAGTTCACAGTCTTGCCTCCTAAATGTTCATGGTCCGGTCTACATCCACTTCATCAACAATGCCAACAACCATGGCATCTAAGGGACAGTGGTCTTTTTGAAGGACTTTTCTAGCGGAACTGCCCCTGACCACCATAACCGTATCCCCTATACCTGCTCCAACAGCATCGGCTGCTGTTATTTCAGGTCTGTCAGCACCACCTAAATGGTCAATGGGTTTGATTACAAGAAACTTAAGTCCGTTTAGGGACTCCTCTTTTCTTGTGGCCCAAACGTGACCAATAACTTTTCCTAGAATCATAGACTCAACCTTTCTCGACTGCTACCAACTTACACTTATGAATCTACAACTTGAATCTTCACACCTGCTTCACGAAGCATGTCACTAGCTAGGGGGGTGACAAGTTGTTTTGAACCAATAATGAGATTCTTCTTGCCACTACCTATAAATGACTGCACTTGCTTTTCTCCCAGGACTTTCTTATCTATGAAGCTTAGTTGATAGGAAAGCTGACCATTTGACGCGCCAGGCCTGTCTATAGCAAGTCCACTGGTCATTGCCAATGTTAAGTCCTTGTTTTGAGCTTCATTCGAAGTCTCTTTAATAATTTCAAGTCCAGAAGCTTTCAAGATTTCATAGGCTTCTTTGTATCGCATGGTAAAAGGAGTATCAGCGACCTGGGTCTTTAGGAGTTCAATGTCTTTTTCATAAACATATATTTTTCCACCGATGAGAAGGCCTTGAATCACACAGCTCGTGACAAGATCACACGGGTTGCCGTTGTATATGGATATAAGTTGTCTATTGGTTAGGCGGGGGATCAATAGGGGATGTTCATCTTTCCAGATATCCTCTTGCCCCAGGGTCCGAAAACCGTAGTTGTCTTCTAGATTTCTTAGGTCATGTTCATCATAATCGGCATTTTTTAGAAGTTTCATTGGTTTTAAATGTCCTATGCGAATCAAAACTTCTTTGACCACTTCATTTACAATTTGTTCGTTCACTTTACTCATCGCCTCCTTGCGGGAAACAATTCAGAGCAATCCCAAGGGGCGTAGCAAGCAAGGGTTGATCTGGTTTACACGTTTTTATATTTGTTCTTTTTTCAAATATTTTCTCCACATCAGGTAGGAGACATGTTCCGCCAACCAAGCAAATGTTGTCTACCTTATGGCCTTCAATATTTTGTGCGACAATTTCAGCCATCTTCTCAAACACGGGTCTGACAATGTGTGTGACGTCCTTTTGTCTTTTAGGGTCTTTTTTTTATGGTTTCCGCCTCTTGAAAGTCCACCTTGTAGTGACCACTAAGCACAAGACTAACATGGGTGCCCCCCTGTAGCTTCGTCAACCACAAAGACAACCTGACCGTCCTTCAAAATGGATAGACCTGTCGTGCCACCGCCTATGTCTACGATAACACCGTCTTTCATCCCTATGACTGCGTTGGCTGCTGTGGGTTCATCCACAATGTTGCACACCTGAAGCCCTGTACTTTCCACAACATATTGATGGGTCCTCGTGTCATTCTCAGTCGTCCCTGGTGGAATGGCTATCGCAGCATGGAGCAGTGGTTGACCCAATCGATCTTCCAGTTTGTCCTTCAGAGACGCACAATGTCACATGCTCCCATGTAATCTACAACCAGACCATCTTTGAGGACCTGAGCAAACTCAAGTTCCACAGCCACTGGGTTGTCATTCTCATCGATTACAACCAACACAATATAGGCTGTTCCAAGATCGACACCAACGCGGTACTGGCCCTTTGAGGGAAATGTTTCTGTTATGGCACTGGATGCTTTTTCAATAAGTCGATTGGCTTGCTCCAAATTCATTAGCGATCACCTTTTTCCTGAATGATTTTTCCCACCGAGTCCTTTGAAAGACCCACAGCATTGGCTTCATCGTAGTCAATATGCATGCTCAGTCTGTATGAATCCTTGACACGGACCAGAACGTCATCAAAAATAAGAGGACGTTCTCCTGTGACTTTGACCATGACAGTGTCCTTGTCTGCAACCTGAAGGGCCTTTGCTTCTTCTGGGCGCATATGGATATGGCGCTTGGCAGCGATGACTGCATTTTTGGCTTCAACACATTTGCCACCAGCTGAAATGACAATATCTTCTGCTCCGTTTAAGTCCCCAGAATCACGGATAATTCCGCGAACACCAAGGGATCTGGCATCGGTTCTTGACACTTCCACTTGGGTCTTTGAACGACAAGGCCCCAGAACAGCCACTCCAGAAATAACGCCTTTTGGTCCAATCAGTGTCACCTTTTCTTCACACAGGTACTGACCTGGTTGAGACAGTTCTTTAATAGGAGTCAATTCCAATTTTCCAAATAGGGTCATGGCATCTTCCTTGCTTAAGTGAACGTGTCGTCCCGACGCTTCCACTTGAAAGGACTCAATGTTCTTGTTTAATCCTGCTTGGCCAAGAATTTGCTCCACAATTGATTCCACTAATTTTCGTATATCTTCAGATTTCATAATTACACTTCCTATTTTTTCTGCTGTGTGTTCCCCAAGCGTTCGACACATAAGAATGTAAATTGCACTGCTGAGTCGATTCAAGGTGCGAATAATATCTTGGTGTTTTACCACGGTGCCATTTCTAAATGTTTGCATGCCTGCCACTTCAAGCTCTCTGACTTGAGCTCGTAAAGCATTTAAACCTATTATGGCTTCTCCCATGCTCGCATCTGGTACAAAGTGTTTGACACCATAATATTTCTTAGGGCTATGAGAATGTGCTCTAATTCCGCTTTCATCTAGTCCAAAAATACTTTCCAGTTGAAATGGTATATCTTTAACTTCAGACATTAGAATGTTTCTTGTGACTTTTAATATTTCTTCCAGATCCGTCACAAGTTGGTCCATTCCCAGTTTCTTCAGGGTGATTTGTAGGGAGAGGATTTGACTTTGAAAGCTGTCTAGTTTTCCCCTGAAAGCTATACGGGCATCATCTTTGAAAACAAGCCTATTGCCATATAGATGGGTCATATACTCCGGCTTCTTTTCATACATGCCTCCGTCGTATTCAGAAACAAACTTGGGCTGAAAGCCTTGATCCATAACTTCGAAGGGCTTATAGTCATTTGTCTTGTATCCAGGATCAGGCGTTTTGCTCGAAGCAGACAAATCCGCTGTAGGGGCTTGGTCCGTTTCCTGTCTAGTGATGACTTTCAGTTCAACACCCTTTTCCCGTAAATACTGTTTAGCTGAAGGCGTTAGAATATCACTCTTTTGAACTTTTAGAGTCTTTGGAACTTCTTTTTTAAAATCACTTCTTAGTACACTTTCCGTGATCACACTCATGGTTTGCCTCCTTTAAAGGGGGAGCCCACTAAGACTCCCCACTTTCCTTATCCAGTGCTTAGTCAGCAGAAAGGATTGAAGGAAGAATTGATTCCACTTCGCCGTGTGGTCTTGGAATAACGTGAACAGAAACCAGCTCACCTACACGCTCAGCTGCTGCAGCGCCTGCATCAGTAGCCGCCTTAACAGCACCAACATCACCACGTACAAGGACAGTCACAAGACCGCCGCCAACTTTTTCTTTACCAACAAGTGTTACGTTTGCAGCCTTAACCATTGCGTCTGCCGCTTCTACTGCGCCTACAAGGCCCTTTGTTTCGATCATTCCAAGTGCGTTTAGTGTAGCCATAATAAAAATCCTCCTTAGGTATCCTTCTTATTTATTGTTAGTCTTGAACCCCCTAGGCCTTACGAAAGCCAAGCTCAACCTAGGAGATTCCATAATATTCATACTGTTTACAATGTTTATTTGATAGTGCTTCTTTATTTTGATAGGGCTTCCATCACCATGGCGCAAATTGCGTCAATATCGATGTTTTCTTCTTCTTTTACAGGTGCAGGTGCTTCTGCTTCAAGGCCATAAGCCATAGCCCGCTTGTTAATAAGGTGCAGTGGTGTGACATTGTCACTTGTTGCACTACCCCCAACGGTGCCACAACCCAGTGTGAATGATGGGGCAAGCCCTGTACTAAGTCCCACAGCACCATGCGTTGATGGCGTGTTGACAAGGAATCTCGAAACGGGTTTGGCCAGTGCAAAAGCACGTATAACGTCTTCATCATTCGAATGAAGGGATAGTGTATGGCCTAGACCACCATTTTCAAGAAGTTGAATGCAAAGTTCACAAGCTTCCTTCCAGTCATTTACGACATAAAAGCCCATAAGCTGTGTTAGCTTTTCTTTTGAGAATGGGAACTTTCTACCCACACCCGGCTCATCACTTAGTAATAGTGTTGTCCCATCTGGAATTTCAATACCTGCCATGTCAGCTATGTACTGGGCACTTCGTCCAACAATGGCAGGGTTCATACCACCATTTGGACGTTCCATAATGGCTTTAACTTTTTCTAGGGCCTGGCCCTTTAAGAAGAAACCGCCATTTTCAATGATGGCTTGACGAGCCTTGGCTTCATTGCATGTCTCAACAATGATAGACTGTTCAGACGCGCAAACCGTGCCGTAGTCAAATCCCTTAGAGCGCATGATCTTTTCAACTGCAACGTTTACATCTGCTGTTCTTTCGATAAATGCAGGCACGTTCCCAGGGCCAACGCCTAGGGCTGGTGTGCCTGAGCTGTAAGCTGACTTCACCATCGCAGAACCACCCGTTGCAAGGATCATGTTGACATCGTCATGCTTCATAAGAACATCAACAGCTTCCATCGTTGGAATGGAAATACAGCTTACAAGGTCTGCTGAAACATTGGCTTTACTGCAGGCTTCTCGTAGTACTGAAACCGTTTCAGAGATGCATCGTAGGGCTGATGGATGGGGGCTGAATACAATACTGTTTCCTGCCTTTAATGAGATCAAAGTCTTGTAGATAACCGTTGATGTCGGGTTAGTCGAGGGAATAAGTCCCGCAATGACGCCCATTGGAACGCCGATTTCTACCACTTTTTTCTCTGCATCTTCATTTAAGATGCCCACTGTCTTCATGTCCTTCATATAATCATTCAGTTTTTCACTGGCAAGAACATTTTTTGCCTTTTTATCTTGCCATTTTCCGAATCCTGTTTCTTCATTTGCCATTTTGGCCAGTTTCTCTGCGTTTTCAAATGCCGCTTGTGCTAGTACATCAACGACCTTGTTAATAGATGCCTGATCAAGTTTTGAAAATGATTTCTGTGCTTCTTTTGCTCGGCTGACCAGATCTCTTACTTCTTGAATGGATCGTAGGTCCTTATCCAAATTCACCACGGTTAATGACCTCCTTTAATATGCTCGCGAATGGCTTCAATCAATTGTTTTTTATTCGCATATTTTATGTTGTTTCGCTGTATTGTTGTAACTTCTAACTGTCTAGCTAGACGTCTTAGCTGAGTGACTTTTAGATTGGCTATGCCACTGTTTCCAAAGACTTCATAGCTTTTGCCACTGAATGTTACCTGAACCTGGGTATCCTCTTTTGCCTCAATATCTCTTTTTTGAGAAATTTCATCTTTCGATTCAACTTTTTCAGGTTTTACAGCTGTCTCTTGCTTTTCAGGAACTGCTTTCGCCTTCCTTTGAACTGAATTTATGTCTATGTCTTGAGTGCTCTTACTATGACCATCTATGTCTATGTCTTTTTCTTGACCTGATTCATTTTTAATGTCTTGTTTTGGCTCTTGTTTTGATTCTTGTCTAGGCACAGAAGGTTTCTTTGTTTCAATGTCGTCTGGTTGAAACAGAACTTCAAGGCCAGGTGCCAGTCTCGGTATTACATGTGATGACACAAGTTCACCAACTCTTGATGCCGCTGAACTCCCTGCATCCACCGCTGACTGGACCGCTGAGACATCCCCTGACAGGTAGATGGTCACCATACCACCCGTTGACAGTTCCTTGCCTTTGCAAGTCACATTGGCTGATTTCAGTGCCGCATCAAGGGCCTCAATGGCGCCAACATAGCCTTTGGTTTCAATAAGTCCAATAGCACAATTCATAAGGGACTCCTAATACTTTGTAGGGTTGTCAGCAACAAAAACAACCGCATCTGCAAATGCATCGCAAGCTGCTTTACAAGCCGACTGACTCCCTGTAAGCATACCGCCGCCAAAGTTTGTTTCTGATGGTGGTCCAAAGAACTGTACCATCTTGACATCAGCTGCCTTTAGGGCTGCATCTAAGGCATACATGGCTTCAATTGGAGGCGCAATCAGGTATGCAATGGCTTCACCTTCTGGAATGTTACATTCGCTTGAAAGATATGTGCCTGTTCTTGACACACAGTGCGCATAGTATGCAATACTGTCATCTTCATTTGCGCTGTAGAAGCATGCATCGTTTTCTACAAAGTCAATCACAGCATTAACACCACTTTTAACTTCTGCTGGTGTTGGGCCAGACACAATGCCAATAAACTCACCAGCAAGTTTTGTGTTGGCATTTGCCGCGCCACCGTAGAATGACTTAGCGTATACAACAGACACTTCTGCTTTTTTAGTTGCTTCATCTAGGGCTGTATAACCAACATCATCACAATCTGTTGTAATCATACCAATTGATCTATGATCGTCTGGTAGATTAAGTTCCTTTTTCATATCGTCATCCACATTGGGAATCATTTTGACGCTGAGTACACTGGCCTTTACAGGATCATTCTTCATTTTCAGTACCTCCTAAAGTTTTAAATCGACGCCACTCTTCTTCATATCGTGAATCTTCTTGATAACATCTGCAATGTGAGCACCGGCTTCAACGGCAGGTGTACCACTTTTATGGATGTTACTGATAACTGTACGAAGAGACTCTTTATTGCCAACCTTGCCCTTGTAAATCATGTAACAGCTCATAGATTCACCTGTTGCAAGACCAGGTCTTTCACCAATGAGTACGACTGTCACATCAGCCCCTGTGATTTCAGAAATGTGGTCCATTGCTGGAACACGACCGTATTTCACAAAGAAAGGCTTGCCCATAGTCAGGCCATGACCCTTAAGGCCTTGCTCAATAGCCTTAAACGTGTCGTAGGCATTTGTTTCAATGGCTGTTGATGACAGTCCATCTGACATATAAACTTGAACCTTCGGTGCTGAAGGCTGAAGATCTCTCAGGGCTTTTTCTGATACCTCATCAAGCAGCCTTCCAAAGTCAGGTCTTGTTATGTACTCGTCCTTGTCTTCCACACGTGTTTTAAGCACTGGCCATCCCATTTCTGCAAGGTAGTCTTCAGAAACCTCTGAGAATACGGCATCTTGGGCCACGGCATGATCCGCTCTAAAACGAAGCATTGTCTCCGTTGTATAGCGTGGACCAGCTCTCCATATGCCCACTCGTGCAGGTGTGTTTTTCTTGTAGCTCTTGTAAGCGTCTTCATTTTCAGGAGACGGCACACGTAGGAAATCTTCCATTTCGTATGCTGTAATGTCTTCAGCTGTACACTGATCACTTTCACTCACACTGCAAGTTGCTTTTGCTGGTTCGCTTGCTTGCAAACCTTTCATTTCACTAACAATCTGTTCAATCATGCTTTTCAGTTGATTCTCGTTCATGACAGGCCTCCTCTCTATTTCATAAACACAGATGCGTCACCGGCACGCTCCGTTAACACGCCATCCTTAACAAATTCCATTTTTTCCAGCCACTCAGCAAATGGACCAATTGGCTTGAGTCCCATTGTGCTACGGAGTGTCGGCACTTCGTGATAGCCAGTGCACTGGTAGTTCAGCATAATGTCATCGCCTGCAGGAATTGCCATGAAATAGTTACAGCCTGCCGCACTTAAAAGCACTGCTAAGTTTTCAATATCATTTTGGTCCGCTTTCATGTGGTTTGTATAACAAGCATCAACGCCCATTGAAACGCCAGATAGCTTGCCCATGAAGTGGTCTTCAAGACCTGCGCGGATAACTTGCTTGCTGTCGTATAGATATTCTGGTCCGATAAAGCCAACAACTGTATTTACAATAAATGGCTTAAAACGTCTTGCCAGACCATAACACCTAGCTTCCATAGTGACCTGATCTGTATCGTGGTGGGCATCACTTGAAAGTTCAGACCCTTGTCCTGTTTCAAAGTAAAGGACATTTGGTCCTGTGCATGTGCCTTGCTTTAGGACAAGGTCTTGTGCTTCTTGAATCAAGTCCACTGTTACACCAAAGGCTTCATTCCCTTTTTCCGATCCTGCAATAGACTGGAAGATTAGGTCTGTTGGCGCACCTTGTTTAACAGCTTCAATTTGTGTTGTTATATGTGCCAGAACGCATTGCTGCGTTGGAATATCCCATTTTTTCTTGAACTCGTCAAACATAGTCAGTACATTGGAAACACTTTCTACAGTGTCATTAACAGGATTGAGTCCAATAACAGCATCCCCTGCGCCATATGTTAGACCTTCCATTAGGGAAACCATGATTCCATCTAAGTTGTCTGTTGTATGGTTTGGCTGCAGTCTGAATGCAAGCACCCCGTCTTCACCAATTGTTGTGTTACAATGTGCTGTAATGCGAATTTTTTTAGCACCGTGTACCAAGTCCAGATTGGACATAAGTTTGGTTATTGCGGCGATCATTTCTGATGTAAGACCACGTGAAACATGTTTAATCATATCTCCAGTTGTTTTTTCATTCAGAATCCATTCACGCAGTTCCCCCACTGTCATATGCTTGATCTCTTCATAAGTTCTCATGTTCAGATCGTCATAGATGACACGTGTTACTTCATCCTCGTCATATGGTACCGCTGGATTGTTGAAGATGTCCTCAAGCGTTAAATGGCTGAGTACCTCCTTTGCAGCAACTCTTTCAGTTACTGATTCTGCTGCAATACCCGCCAGCTTGTCGCCAGACTTTTCTTCATTGGCTTTCGCCATGACCTCTTTGACACTGCCAAATTCATAGCTGTGACCAAATAATGATGTTTTGAGTCTCATTTTTCTACTCCTCTCACCCGATTTTCCTGTCCTAATACCCGAACAGCAAAGTTTTTATGATCACCGGAACCACCTGTCCACCAGCGACAGGTCGTCCTACGTCAATGTAGTCTCCGTTGTCCACGGTCACCGAATCTATGCAAATTACCGGTTCATCCGGCAATAGTTGCCCTTTTAAGCTATGTCCAAGTGCCTTGGCCAGGTCATTGTCAAGGAGCACAATCAGTGGCAATCTGTTCTTTCTTATGCCTTCCATACCCTTGACGATGTCTTCAGCCATGACTTGCATGTCGTCAAATCCAAGCGACTTGCTCCCCATAAGAGAAAGGGCCACAAGTTCACCACTACTTTGTCCTTTAAACCAGTCCACTCTCTTTTTTATGGCATCGACGCGACCTTGTCCTGCCATTTTTTCTTCTTCTGCTGAGAGTCTTATAACTGGAATATTTTTAATAGGGAGGACAGATGCATCAAAACGTATAGTGCTTCCGCTGACATCTGTGGTATGGGAACCTGCCCCTACAACAGTGGCACGGATGGTCTCAATGGCTTTTTCCACCACGAGATCACTTTCACCAAGTATTTCATGAATGCTTTGACCGAGCTTGACCCCTATGTCTCCATAGGGAAAATCTTCATCTGTTGTTTTACGTATGCAGTCTGCAACACCACCTGAAAGGCAAACCGCATCGATATTCCCTTCAAAGGTCAGGCCGTGGTCTGTTATAAGCAACTTATAAACCGGGTCTTGTGTTTGATGTGTTGCGATAAGTACAATGGCTTTTGCCATGGTGTCTGTTATTTGCTTTAAGACATGACCTTGAAGCTTTTGACCTATCTTTAAATCTATGTTTAAGTGGGCACATAGAGCCTTCATTTTTTTTGACATATAGGTGACAGTACCAGCTTGATCAACTTTAACAAGGCGACCACCGATGTCAAAGCAGGCTGAATCAACAACATCGCCGTTTTTTTTATATATGGCCACGTTGGTTGTGCCCCCCGCCTATGTCAAAGTTCATGACCGTTCTACTACGGGCCTTTGAGTGTTCCCAGGCCCTGATCCCTTGCCGGCTAGTACGCCTTCAAGGTCTGGACCAGCTGTGGCAACAACAAAGTCTCCCGCCAGGCCACTTAGCATGTTTAAAACGTCTTCAGCATTTTCCTTACGGGCTGTTTCCCCAGTTATAATCACGGCTCCAGTATCCACATTTTCAGGTTTCATGGAGGCTTTTACATATTCATTCTCTATCAAATCTCGGACAGACTGGGCATCAATGATCTCTTCACTTTTTAGTGGTGTGAAATGGATGTCACTGCGATAAACAATCTCTTTATCAATAATTTGCACTGTTGGAACTGTCCACGCTGATGCTGTGTTTTCTATATACAATTTGCTGAATACGAGTTGAGTTGTTGATGTGCCGATATCTATTCCGACACTGAAGAGTGAATCTTTCATCGTCTCCCTCATTTCTAGTCCAGTTTAAAAATCTATATTATGGAAATATATGAAACAAAAAATGGTGCCAAAACCCGATAAATTACCGTGTTTTAACACCATTGTTGTTTCCAGTACGCCATTGTACAGTCATCAATATTCTGTTTTATTGCCACTTTATTTTCACATCTGGCGACCTGCATATTAAATTTTGCAAGTGCCGAGGTCGCTAACGTAATCCGGATTTCTCCGGGGCGAATTATGGGGGGCATAATTCTATAATCTATCATTTATTAATCTAGGTGCTTGCAAAACAAAAGGTTCAACCTCTTACTTTACAAGCATATAACTTTAGTTGGGGCATAACATATAACTAAGGGGCATTAGACTAAAAATAAAGCTTTATAAACCATTAATGACCATGGCTTTCCTTGCTAGCTATTCTAATCCATCCGATTTCATCTTGAAATCAAATGTGACTTTTGTTCCATTTTCTCCAGTTTCTAAATCAAAACGCCCTTTTAAATTATCTTGAATAATGCTTGTGATAATTTTCATACCTAAACTGCCTTTGCGAGCTGTTTTAATGTCGAAACCGACACCATCATCTTCAACACTTATGTTGGAATATTGTATGCCACGTTGAATGGCTATTCTTATATTGCCCTCGTCGCGGTCTGGAAAGGCATATTCTAAACTGTTTTGAAGCAGTTCGTTGACAACAAGCGCTATAGATGTGGCCACATCAGAGGAGATTTCAAAAGTGTCTCCCTCTATTTGGACATCCACATTGCAGGCTGATGAATGAAGACCTATCACATTTTGTGTGATCTTTTTGAGTATCGTCTTCACATCAACATCATCCACACCATTTTGAGCCAGTATTTCGTGGGTCACCGCAATACTGATCACCCGGCTAATGCTTTCATCAAAAGCGTGTTTTGCTTCTTTATTATCAATTCTTCTCGATTGTAATTTTAACAAGCTGGCTATTGTCTGTAAATTGTTTTTAACCCGGTGATGGATTTCCCGTATTGCCACCGACTTTGAAATCAATTCTTTTTCAACAGCTCTTTTATCTGTAATGTCTTTTATGACCATAATAAGTCCAGCAAAATCTGACTCACTGAGGGACAGGTTGGCATACTTAATGTGTAGGGTTCTGCCTCCAATTTCAACTTCTGACACTGTGATGGTAGCTGATTCACGAATTTCATCAAATCTTTTTTTATCAAGAGTTAAATCATCGAATGGAATATCGACCAGTTCATCCCTATAACCCAGTTTTCTATACAGCATGACTGCCACTGGATTTAAACTCCTTGAGAAACCATTAGAATCAAATATCACAATGCCATCACTTAGGTAAGGCTGAATGATCAACTTGTCATCCATGGAACTCATTAGGGTTTCAGAAAGTTGTTCTGTGGTCATGGAAAGGATTTGCATACGTGCATCATCATTTTCTGACTCTTGAACATTCATCTCAACAATGAGACAGGCAATTGTTTTGCCCTGGTCATTCTTAATAGGGACCACCGTCTGTTTCACGGACAGTTCTTCTTGTGTAACCGCTCGAAGATCACGTGTGGGCATGCCCAGTTCTAGGGTTCTAATAGCGGCTGGTTCGTTGCGCCTGTAGGCAAACTGGCCAATCACACTTTCATTGTATATGGACCCTTCATAGCTTGGTCCCGCTTGTGCCACAACAATGGCCACACCATTTTCCCTGGTCATACAGTCAATGAATACATCTGTACGAAAGAGGTTGGCTATAAGGGGCAAGTTGCTTTCCACCGATTTGATTTTTTCTATATCCTCTTCACTTAGATTTGTGAATTTCCTGCAAAGTTTCTCCAACACATTGTCACCTCGTCTCTTCATTGAGTAAAATGATTTGTGCTATCTCCTTCATTGTACTTCTTTTATCCATGCTCAACTTACGAATGTAGTTGTATGCTTCGTCTTCTGAATAGCCAAGGTTTTTTATAAGAACCCCTTTAGCCCTATCGATAACAATACGTGCGTCGATTTTTTCTTGCATTTTAACAGTTTCTTCTTTGTAATCTGATATCATGCTGGCATTGTGAATGGCAATTTCCACAGCCGGAAGTATTGATTTTTCCGTCAGTGGCTTGACCAAATAATTCATGACGCCAACATTTTTTGCTTTTTCAACAAATTCTTTACTGCTGTATGCCGTAAGGAGCATAACGCTTTTTTGCATACCCTTCAGATATGATGATTTTTTGCGGCATTAAGTCCATCAAGTAATGGCATTTTCACATCCAGCATGGCTAGATCTGGTCTATTTCTCTTGCATAACTCTACAGCATCAAAGCCGTCAGCCGCTTGACCCACGACTTCATAACCTGCTTCTTCAAGCATTTCAGCGATATTCATACGTGTTATAGGTTCATCATCGGCAATGACAATCTTCCTACACATAACTCCACTCCCCTTAATAGTTAAACTATAACTTCAGAAGCTCAGCAAGTGCATCAATGCCTTCGTTGGCATAAGCGCTTACAGAGTATATTTCGCTCGCTCCTGCTTCTATCAACCAATCCTCAGCTCTACTCCTGTCTCCACTCTCCACATCGGTCTTTGTTAAAATGCCAATCACTTTGATGTTAAACATATCGCCAAAGCCTGGGGGAAAATAGCAGGCATCACTGGTCACATCATGTACGAGGGCTAAAACATCCGCATCAAATGACATGGTGACTATGGCATTATAGTATCTCGGGTTCTCTATATATTCGCCGGGGGTATCTATAATACTTTCATGATACTCTACTGATTGGGTTTTTCTATAACTGAGTTCTTCGTCTTTGAGGGCTTGAATCAGCGTTGTCTTGCCCACCTGGGTTTTTCCAACAAACATTATTTTAGCCATATTATGACCTCGTTATTTTTGCCGGAGTAAAACCAAGCATGCTGCTTAGGGCATTTAAGACTTCCTTCAAACCTTCTTCAACACTTCCCACATCACCTGATACAACCAAGGATCCGCTGAATCTATCTAGGAATCCTATTTCCACACCAGATGCTTTGGTGGCCACATCTGCAGCGATAATAGCCCCTTCACTTGGTGTGATGGTTAGAATGCCTATGGCACTTGTGGTTTCTGTATTTAGGCCAAGTTTCTTGCACACATCCTGTTTAGGATTGGCAATCACATGGGCCAGAGTAATCTGTTTGCCAGGAACGTATTCCTGTATGACTCTTTGTTTTTCTTCACTCATACGGCATGACCTCCCAGTCACAAAAAAAAGGGCTCGCAGTAATCTAGTCACTGCGAGCCCCAATGCTCATAATCATGCACGTCGTTGTGCTAGGAAAATGTTATCATAAAACTTCTGCTGTTTCAACTAATACTTTTACTTTTTTTCGTATAATAATTTCACTTAATCTGTTTTTTGCCTCAATAGCTTTATGTCCTTTTGCTCTATGAGGCTTTTACAAGGGCAAATCTACCCTAGAAATCCTTTCATAAAAGAAATTTTACGAAAGATTAATTCTTATAAAATCTTCTTGAGGAACTGGCCAGTATAAGATTTCTTTTTTCTTAGCCACTTGCTCTGGCGTTCCCTGTGCAACAACTTTACCACCGCCGTCTCCACCTTCAGGACCGATATCTACAATGTAGTCAGAACACTTTATCATATCGAGGTTATGCTCAATTACAATAACTGTATTACCACCTTCGACAAGTCTTTGAAGAACCTGAATTAAATTGCTGACATCATGCATATGCAGGCCAGTTGTCGGTTCGTCAAGAATATACAAGGTCTTTCCAGTACTTCTTTTCGACAACTCAGAAGCAAGTTTAATACGCTGTGCTTCACCACCAGATAACTGAGTGGAAGGTTGACCTAGCTTAACATAGTCTAAACCAACGTCATGAAGTGTTTGAAGCTTTCTTTTGATGGCTGGAACATTCTCAAAGAACATCAGTGCTTCTTCTACAGTCATATCCAGAACTTCTGAAATGGTCTTCCCCTTATACTTCACTTGAAGGGTCTCTCGGTTGTAACGTTTCCCTTTACAAACATCACATTGAACATACACATCTGGAAGGAAGTGCATTTCAATTTTTATAATACCGTCACCTTTACAAGATTCACAACGTCCACCCTTTACATTGAAACTAAATCGACCCTTTTGATAACCGCGAATCTTAGCTTCATTTGTTGATGCAAAGAGATTTCTAATATGATCAAATACCCCTGTATACGTTGCAGGATTTGATCTTGGTGTACGTCCAATCGGGGACTGATCAATATCAATAACCTTGTCGATATGTTCAAGACCATGTATTGCATCATGTTTACCAGGACGTGTTCTTGTTCTATACAGACTTGCTGCTGCCGATTTATATAGAATCTCATTTACCAAAGAACTTTTGCCCGAACCAGAAACACCTGTTACACATGTGAATACACCCATAGGGAATTCCACATCGATAGATTTTAGGTTGTTCTCACGTGCTCCTTCAACCTTAATCCAGTTTTCTTTAGGTTCTCTTCTTTTCTCAGGAATTGCAATGCCTTTCTTTCCAGAAAGATACTGACCCGTCAAAGAGTTTGCATTGCTTAGAATGTCATCTATTGGACCTTCTGCAACGATATGTCCACCATGCTCACCAGCTCCAGGGCCAATGTCCACAATGTAGTCTGCTGCAGCGATTGTTTCTTCATCGTGCTCCACAACAATAAGGGTATTCCCTATATTCGTTAAATTTCGTAGTGTTTTAAGAAGTTTTTGATTGTCTCTTTGATGAAGACCAATACTAGGTTCATCAAGAATATAAAGAACACCAACCAAACCTGATCCTATCTGAGTTGCCAGGCGAATACGCTGTGACTCCCCACCAGACAAAGTTCCCGCAGCGCGAGACAATGTTAGATAGTCAAGACCAACATTTCTCAGGAACGAGAGCCTTGCATTAACTTCCTTAAGAATCTGCTCCGAAATTTTAGTTTTCTTTTCATCAAGTTCAACACTTTCAAAGAACTCGATTGAATTTCTAACTGACATTTCTGTAACATCGTAAATGTTTTTCCCGCCAAAAGTGACAGCCAACGACTCTGCCTTAAGACGCTTTCCACCACATGAACCACAAGGTGTCAAACTCATATACGTCTCAATTTTTTGGCGCATATAGTCTGAATTTGTCTCCTTATAACGTCTTTCCAGATTTCCAATCATACCTTCAAATGGCGCTTTGTATTTTCTGACACCACCATATTTACTTTCATAGTGGAACTCAATAACACGTTCTCCAGTGCCATACAAGATATCGTCTACCGCTTCTTTTTTCATTTCATTCAGTGGAACGTCACTTGTATAACCATGGTGCTTAAGAACAGACTCAACCATTTGAACATAGTACGTTCCTTCTCCAGAAGTTGCAATAGGTACAATTGCACCTTCATTCACACTCAAACTCATGTCTGGTGCAACAATTTCTGGGTCGACTTTAAGTAAATGGCCTAATCCTTTACATGTTTCACAAGCACCATATGGAGCATTAAATGAAAACATTCGAGGTTCCATTTCAGAAATACCAATACCGTGTTTTGTACAAGCAAAGTTTGTGTTATACACAAGATCATCACCATCAATAATATTGATTACAACAACACCTTCAGCTAATTTTAAAGCTGTTTCAATAGAGTCTGAAATCCTTTGTTTTGCTTCCATTTTGATAATAACTCTATCAATAACAACTTCTACATTGTGTTTCTTGTTCTTTTCAAGTTCTATTTCTTCTGAGAACTCTCTCAGCTCTCCGTTAACACGAACTCGGACATACCCCTCTTTTTTTAATTGATCCAGCTCTTTTTTATGCGTCCCCTTTTTCCCTCGAATGACTGGACTAAGAATCTGAACCTTTGTCTTTTCATCAAGAGACATGACTTGATCAACAATTTGATCTACAGACTGTTGCGAAATTTCTTCACCACATATAGGACAATGAGGTGTCCCAGCTCTTGCATATAGAAGTCTCAAGTAGTCATAAATCTCCGTCACTGTACCAACTGTGGAACGCGGGTTACGACTTGTTGTTTTTTGATCAATAGATATCGCAGGTGATAAACCTTCAATATACTCTACGTCTGGCTTTTCCATTTGCCCAAGAAACTGACGCGCATAAGCAGAAAGACTCTCTACATATCGTCTCTGACCTTCAGCATAGATTGTATCAAACGCAAGAGACGATTTACCTGATCCACTCAGACCAGTTACTACGATCATTTGATCACGTGGTAGTTTAATATCAATATTCTTAAGATTGTGCTCTTTTGCACCTTTAACTTCAATGTAATTTTTATTCATAAGTCACCTCTGCCGGCGTCTGTCATAGACGCTCGTACCGCTTCTACTACTTGTTCAACTTTTCCTTAAGAGCTACAATTCTGTCACGCAGTTCAGCAGCACGTTCGAACTGAAGTGCTTGTGAAGCTGCCATCATTTCGTCTTCAAGCTCCAGAATGTATTCCTCAAGCGACTCCTGTTCTATAACATCTTCTTTAAGAGCTGCTTGGTATTCCTCTTCATCCTCTGCTGCTTTTGTTGCTTCAATTACTGAGTGGATACTCTTTTTAATAGACTGTGGAGTAATACCATGCTTCTCGTTGTATTCTTTCTGTATCTCTCGACGTCTTTCTGTCTCATCTATAGCGACCTTCATTGATTTCGTGATTTTATCGGCATACATAATTACATAACCGTTAGCGTTACGAGCCGCACGACCAACTGTCTGTACCATAGATGTTTCTGATCTAAGGAAACCTTCTTTGTCCGCATCAAGAATCGCAACAAGAGATACCTCAGGTAGATCAAGGCCTTCTCTCAAAAGGTTGATTCCGATTAACACGTCAAATACACCCGACCTAAGATCTTTGATGATTTTCATTCTTTCAATGGTATCAATATCTGAGTGAAGATATTTAACCTTAAGATCCATCTCTTTAAAATAATCTGCTAAATCCTCGGACATCTTCTTAGTTAACGTGGTTACTAATACACGTTCTTTCTTTTCAATGCGTTTCAGGATTTCAGTGTATAGGTCGTCAATTTGACCTTTAACTGGTCTAACCTCAATCGGTGGATCAAGTAGACCTGTCGGTCTGATAATCTGTTGAACAATCAGTTCACTATGCTCTTTTTTCATATGGCCCTGGCGTTGCACTGACAAACAAACCTTGAGGCATTATATTTTCGAATTCCTCAAAATTCAGTGGTCTATTATCTAATGCTGAAGGCAGTCTGAATCCAAACTCCACGAGGTTTTGCTTACGCGACCTATCTCCGCCAAACATCCCTCGGATCTGTGGTAAACTCACATGCGACTCATCCACAACAATCATAAAATCCTCTGGGAAGTAGTCAATAAGTGTGTATGGTCTTCTACCAGGAGGCAGATTGTTTATATGTCTTGAGTAGTTCTCAATACCTTGGCAAAAACCCATTTCCTTTAACATTTCAATATCGTATCTGGTGCGCTGTTCAATGCGTTGCGCTTCAACAAGCTTACCTTCATTTTTTGAAATGTGCAACTCGATCGTCCAGTTCTTTTTCAATTTCTACCACAGCTCTCTCAATATTCTCTTTGCTTGTTACATAGTGAGATGCTGGAAAGATAGATATATGCTCACGTAAACCAATGATTTCACCAGTGAGCGCGTTAACTTCTGTAATTCTGTCAATTTCGTCACCGAATAGTTCTACGCGCATGACATTCTCTGATGCTTGTGCTGGGAATATTTCAATAACATCACCACGTACCCTAAAGGTGTTTCTAACAAAATTAATATCATTTCTCGAATACTGAATTTCTACCAGCTTGGATAAAATCTCTTCTCTTGACTTCTCCATACCCGGACGCAACGAAAGAACCATCTTTTTATAGTCGATCGGTGCACCAAGTCCATAGATACACGATACAGACGCGACTATAATTACATCTTTTCTTTCGTATAATGAAGCCGTTGCAGAGTGACGCAGTTTATCAATCTCTTCATTAATAGAAGAATCTTTTTTCAATAAACGTGTCTGAATGTACAACATAAGCTTCTGGCTGATAGTAGTCGTAGTATGAAACAAAATACTCAACTGCATTTTCTGGAAAGAACTCCCGAAACTCACTACAAAGTTGTGCTGCCAATGTTTTATTATGTGCAATGACAAGGGTTGGCTTTTGAACTTTCTCAATAACCTTTGCCACTGTGTATGTCTTACCAGAACCAGTTACACCAAGTAACGTCTGGCACTTCTTGCCGTCAACAATACTCTCAGAGAGCTTTTCAATTGCTTGGGGCTGATCCCCAGTTGGTTCAAATTCAGAGACAACTTTAAATCGATTCATAGTCCACCTCATGCCAAACACTTGTTCGATACAACATCTATTATATGCTTTTGAGATTCACCCGTCAAATTTTCTTTAAGGTGAATTTTTAATTAAGAATGCCTTCTTTTTATCATACCCAAACTAACCTAAATCGTTCATTTTTTCAGTATACCCCACCAATATATCACAATATTAATCCACTTTGGAGTATGATTTTTTTGTATATTTTAGAATGTAATTAACTGCTCATGTTTCGGGATCCACCATTTATGTGGAAATAAAAAAAGAACCCCTGGTTTCAAGGGGTCCCAAATTTTTAGAAAGACGGTGTGAATTATTTAATTAGTAACTTCTAATTAGATCACTGCAGCTTCAGTTGAAGACACGGTTTGATCATCTTCAGCAGTTTCTAACACATTTAAGTAATTCTCAAATAACGCTTCTACGGTAATTTCACCGTTTTCGGTGTCATCTGATTCATACGCTGAGAGCATATCTTGAAGTGTTGAAATATCAATCGTCTCTTGTCCTATACCTTCACCTTTTGGTGGTGGGCCACCTTTTCCACCACGACCGCCTGCGCTACCTGGACCTCCAGGACCACCTTGACCGCGCATACCAGCCATTTTTCCCATAGCATCAGACATCATCATATTCATATTATCACGCATGTCATCACCAAAGGACTTGAGTTCGTCTTGGGTTAAACCGCCATCTGAATTAGAATCAATTTTTGAAAAAAAGTTCAGAACTCTTCTCATTGTTCTCATGAACTGTTAGAAACTCATCCATATCAATGGCGTTATCACCATTAACATCGGCACTATCCATTTTTTTCTTGGCCTCAGCCTGCATATTCTGCATTTGAATTTGCCACGAACTACTCGATACACCACTAATCATTTTTACACCTCCGAATCTTTCTATAGGGATATGGGGGTATTGCATGTTTAGAGTATCAAATGAGTATGTGGGAATTACAAGGAAAATGTGTGAGAAATGTGTGAAAATAATAAAACCGACCTAAACTATTCGTTCAGGTCGGATTTCATGTATTATTTAGATGTTTTTATTTATATGTTTTTATTTAGATGTTACATCTAGCTTTTGAAAGCTAAGGTCCTTCTCTTCAAGTCTCTTGTTAATATAACTATTAAACTGATTTCTAATAATAGCCATAATCGGTACACAGATCAGCATGCCGAGTATACCAAACAAACCACCACCAATTAGAATCGCTAGAATAATCCAGAACGGAGACAGTCCAACTGAATCACCAAGAATGAATGGCCCAATAATATATCCATCCAGCTGTTGTAATACCAATATAAACAATGCAACCCAAAGTGCTGTAACAGGGCTTGTGAACAATGTAATTAGAACCGCTGGAACTGCACCAATAAACGGACCAAAATATGGGATCATATTAGTAACACCAATTATTATTGACATTAATAATGCATATGGAGCTTTTAAGAACCACATACCAACAAAACAAATAATCCCGATAATAAGTGAATCAATCATTTTTCCGATAATGTATTTTGAGAAAACTTCGTCCACTTCTCGCATGAACTCTACCGCTTTATCAGCGTGTTCAACTTTTAGGACTGCATAGTTGATTCGTTTTATACCACCGAGGAACGCTTCTTTATCCTTTAGCATGTAAATAGATATAACCATGCCGATAAAAATCTTGAAAACTCCTGATGTTATGCCAAACACACCAGTTAACAATCCAGTCAAAATTGAATTGAACGATGTGGTTGCACGATCAAACACTTCCTGAAGTGATGTAACGTCGAAATTCTCAAGTGACTCGATTAATCCTAACTTCTCAAGTTCAGCATATTGCTTGTTTCCCCATGCTTCCATCGTAAACATATACTTGGGAACATTTTTAAGGATATCAGTAATACTTTGAGCAATGCTTGGAATTACAAGAGTAAAGAACAAACCAACAATGCTTATAATAATAATATAAACAATGGCTATGCTAAGGCCTCTACCCCACTTAAGCTTGGTTTCAATCTTCTTTAGTAAAGGATTGGCTAAATAAGCTATTACAAATGCCCAAATAAATGGAATTAGTATCGTTACAATTAACTGCAGGAATCCTCCTACGGACTCAATACGATCAATCAGCTTATAGGCAATCATTGATGCTATTATGAGTGGTAAATATGCTATATAGGGTATTCTTTTCATTCGTTTATTCTCCAATTTGAGATTTCAAAACCTCAATCGCCTTTTGTAGCTGGTTATCATCTTCATCTGTTGGTTCTTCAATCTCATAATATGTTTCAGGCAGCTCAATCACATAGTCAGGCTCAATTCCTATTCCGTGAATATTTCTTCCATTTGGTGTGAAATACTGCGACGTTGTAAGTTTGAATCCAGAGCCGTCATCTAGTGGTATTACAGTTTGAACAACCCCTTTACCAAATGTTGTTTCACCAACAATTTTGCCTGAATTCGAGTCTTGAACAGCACCTGCAAGAATTTCAGACGCACTTGCCGAACCACCATTTACAAGAACAACCATTGGCAAATCAACTTTCATAAAGCCTGATTTAAACTCTCGTTTTTGTCCCACTCTATTTTCTGTATATACAATCATTTGATTCCCTAGCAGTTGATCAGCAATTTCAACAACTTCACCAAGAGATCCACCTGGATTGTTTCTTAAATCAATTACAAGGCCTTTTGGATTATTCTTCAGAAGTTCATCCAAATTTGTCTTAAAATCAGTTGAAGTGATCTGGTCAAACATAGAAATTCTGATGTAGCCTAGGTCATCGTTTAACATTCTTGATTTAACAGTCTTAAGTCTAATTTCCTCACGAGTAATAGACACATCAAATGGATCATTAACACTTTCTCTATAAATAGTAATATTTACTGGCGTTCCTGGTTCCCCTCGCATTTGTCGAACCGCTTCGTCCATAACCTGTGCGTTTACGTCTTCACCTTCAACCTTAATGATCTTATCACCAGACTTTAGGCCAGCTCTTTCACCAGGGGTATCTTCAATTGGTGCAACAACAGTAATCATACCGTCTTCTGTAGGCGCAACAATAACTCCAATTCCACCATAAGTTCCTTCGTTGTCTTCTGTGAATCTACCAAACTCCTCACCACTCATGTAGACCGAGTAAGGATCTTCAAGAGACATAAATAGCCCCTTCAAAATACCATCAATGAATTGTTCTTCATCAAAGTCTTGGTAGTAATTCTCTAGAATGAACTTTCTTAGCTCAATAACTTTTTCAAACGTTTCTTTATCCTCGTTCAAAGATGTGTATTCATCTTTTGAAATAAGAAGTTTGTCACCAACTTCAATTGCATCTTTCGTACCAGCATGTAAGGACTGATAGTAATCGAAATCTTCCTTCGATATCGTCACACCACTCCCATTTTCAAGCGAAGCTAGCTGTGACATACTTGTACCGAAATAAACGACCGCTCCAGTCGCAGCATTTGATAAAAGTAGTATAACTATACCCCAGATGATTATCGTTCTTTTGCTAAACATATCGACACCTCAATCTCTATCTACGGTTGTACATACTCAGTTGGATCTGCTATTTCCCCATTTACTCGTACTTCGAAGTGAAGGTGTGCACCAGTTACATTACCTGTAGCTCCCGCTTCTGCAATTGACTCGCCAATTCCAACTTGTTGCCCAACTTTAACCATTAGCTTTGAATTATGAGCATACAGAGTTACAATGCCGCCACCATGATCAATCATGACACATTTCCCATAACCGCCGTACCAATCAGAATAGATAATTGTACCACTTTGCGCTGCCGTAATTGGACCACCAGTAGGGACAGCAACATCTATACCTGTATGAAGCTTTCTTGTTTTGTAAATTGGGTGAATCCTGTAACCATATGGTGATGTGATTCTCGTATAGCCAGGAGAAGGCCACGCCATCTGACCACCAACATAATTTGCCTTAAGCGTTAACTGCTTTAGAATTCTGAGTCAGTTTTTTTAGCGTCCTCTTCTAATTCGTCCTCTTTGGCTTCAAGTGCTTTAATATCTTTTGAAAGTGCTACTTTTGCACCTTCTAGTGAAGCCATGTCACCGCTTAGAAGTTTTCTCTTGCCATCTAGCTCATTGATTTGAACCTGTCTTTCATCTTTGTAGAGTTCAAGTTGAGCCATTCTTTCTGAAACCTGTTTCTTCTGTTCAGTCATGTAATCAATCAGATTAATATCGTGTGCATAGATTTTTTGCAGCATATCTACGCGGGTAACTAAATCCTCAAAATCAGACGACCCAAGAAGTACTTCCATATATCCAACTTGTCCTGTCTTATACATGACACGAAGCCTAGAGTTCAGCAGATCTTTCTTTATGTTGATACCCTCTTGCGCAATTTTTAATTTTTTCTTCTGTTTCATAAATTTTAGTTTCAGTTGCAGATACTTCGTCACCAAGTCTTGTCATTTCAGACTCAAGTTTTTTTTACATTTGTTTCAAGGTCTCGAATATTTCTTAAAACCTTATTCTGCTCATATTTTTTATTTGATCTTTCCTTATCTATCGTTTTCAGTTCGTCTTCAATTTTATTTAACTCATCTGATGTATTTTGCAATTCATCATTTCCATACGTCACTGAGTTTGGAATTGCAGGAACAAGAAGCAGTAGACAAAGGAGAAGAAGTAAAGCTCTCGATGTATCTCTCTGAAACATTTCGACCTCCTACACGTGTAGATATCTTCTCATTGAAAGAAGACTTCCAAGAGCACCGATACCTGCACCTATCATTAGGAATATAACGAACAAATCAGCTGTAACAGTTTGTGCAGATACTAAGTACGCTGCAATAAGCACATAAAACTTTGATGTGAACATAGAATATGTATAAGAATATCCAATATGTAATACACCTATCGCCAGCACAGCACCGAACATCCCCAGAAGTGTACCTTCAAGAAGAAACGGCCATCTTACAAACCAACTTGTTGCACCTACATATTTCATAATACCAATTTCTCTACGTCTAGCATTCACTGCAAGTTTAATTGTATTGTGAATAATGAACGTTGATATGGCAACCAGAACAAAGATAATTACCATACCGATGTTTTTTGATGTAATTTGTAACTTCAATAATTTTCAGAACCACATCTTGATGGAATTTAACTTCTTCAACACCTGATATTTGTCTAATTTCCTCAACAACGTATTCTGAGTAACCTATGTCATAAAGTGTTACAAGATATGAGTTCGGAAGTGGATTTTCTTCAAGTCCTTCAAGCAAATAACTATTGTCTTCCCATTCAAGTTTCATTTTGTTTAGTGCGTCTTGCTTCGTTTCGAAGTAGATTTCCTTTACACCTTCTAGCTGGTACAGCTGGTCACCGATACTTTCTACCTGATGCCCCTCTATTTCGTCCACTAAATACACTTGTATGGTATCAAACTGGTCTTTTGCGCCTTGTGCAAGACTTGATATATTAAGTATAAGAATAAATATAATACCTAGAATCAGGAGCGTCGCAGCAACTGAAGACATTGATGCTATCGACATCATTCTATTACGCCATAAGTTTTTTTATTGACTCTCTAATCGTATAACTGAATTGACTAATCTTCATATCCGTAAAGCCCTCCCATTTCGTCACGGACAACGCGTCCGTTTTCAAGCGCAACTACACGTTGCTGCATGATGTCTACTATCTCTTTATCATGGGTGGCCATTACGACTGTTGTGCCACGTCTATTTATTTGTTTAAGTATTTTCATAATATCCCAGGATGTTTCGGGATCAAGGTTACCTGTAGGCTCATCTGCGATAAGTATTGGTGGATTGTTGATCATGGCCCTTGCTATTGAAACACGTTGCTGTTCTCCACCTGATAGTTGATTCGGATAACACTTCTGTTTGTCCGCTAAGCCAACAACAGATAGTATCATTGGTACATTTTTTCTAATTTCTCTTTGTGAAGCCCCTGTTATCTCCATTGCAAATGCTACATTCTCAAATACTGTTTTATTAGGTAATAGTCTATAGTCCTGGAATACAACGCCCATCTTTCTTCTTAAGAATGGAACCTTTCGTCGATGAAGCTGGGTAATTTCAAGATCATCAACAAAAAGTCTGCCCTTTGTACAGTTTTCTTCTTTTAGTAGCATTTTTATAATTGTTGACTTCCCTGCGCCACTGGGTCCAACCAGAAACACAAAATCCCCTTTGCTCACATTAAGATTTATATCTGAAACGGCCAGCATGCCGTTACCATACCGTTTTGATACCCCTACCAATCGTATCATTAAAACACCTCTCATTTTCTATCGCACCTATAACAAAACCACAAATATTAGGAAATGCAAATCGAATACAATGATTTGCATGAATAATTCTAAACAATGCCCACTACTATTTATTATAATGGGTATAGGCCTGTTTACGAAACGTTTTTGATTAAATAATGATTACAATTTTGGAGGTTATATATGAAAAAGGCACTTCGTAAGGAAATGATTCAAAAAAGACGAGCTCTCAGCGATGAATTATGGCATAAGAAAAGCCATGATATCCTAAATAGAATCACAGCTTTATCTCTTCTTGACAATGTAAACAACATTATGATATTCATGGATTTTAGAAAAGAAGTTATGACAAGACCCATTATTGAATGGTTATGGAGCATAGGTAAATCTGTTATTATTCCCCGTGTTAAAAAAGGGAGTCCAATCCTCGAACTTTGTTTAATAGACAGCTTCGACGACATGGATTTATCACCGCTAGGAATTTTAGAACCAAAACCAGACCATATAGCCTTTCTGTCACCAGATCAAATTGATTTTGTATTTATGCCAGGTGTTGCATTTACGAATTCAGGTGCAAGATTAGGCTATGGCGGGGGGTACTACGACCAACTCATACCTCTTATGAAAAATGATGTTCCTCGAATTGCCCTAGCCTTTGACTTACAACTTGTAAATGAACTTCCAACCGAGGATCACGATATTCAAATCGATGGTATTATTACTGAAACGGATTACATAAAGTGTCATTAGAAAAATTAAACTCACCTATAAGTCAATTATTTTATTAGCCACTTTTTTTTCACCAAATGACCGATCGTGTTCAACAAAAATCACGGTCGGTTTATATTTTTGAACAGCCTCTTCCATCTGAATTCTAAAATGATAGTCCATATAGTTAAGAGGTTCATCCCAAACATATAGTGGTGCATCTGATGAAAATGCTCTTGCTAAATCTAGTTTTTTTCGTTCGCCTTCACTAAGAGTTTCGATTTTTCTGTCCAAGTACTCGACATCCATATTGAAATAATCTAACATTCTTACAAACGCGGTGAGATCCGTTCCATAACGTTCAAGATACTCACGAACAAAACCATCCCTTACAGGCATATCTTGATATGCTTGTGCAATTTTAAGACCAATTGCACGGTGCATATAACCAGCTTTTGGTACAAGATCATTCGTAATCAACCTTAGCAAAGTTGATTTTCCAGCACCATTACCACCTCTGATCCATATTCTATCGCCTCTATTGACTTCCAAATTGATTTTATGAAGAATAGTAGTTTCTCCATAAGAGAAATCAATATCATGAAATTTAATATAGTTTTGATTGCCTAAGTCTAACTGTTTGAATTCAAGACGCCTAACATTTTCATATGACTGTAGCAGGTTTTTTGCTTCATCTAGTTTTTGCTCGCGTCTATTCTCTAAATTTTTTGCACGTTTCATTAAACGGGCTGCACGCGCGCCAACAAACCCCTTGTCATAACTGCCAATCTTTTCTTTCTCTTTACTTGAAGAGTATCCTCTGGCCTGTCGAGCTGCTTTTTCAAGCTGCCCAACTTCCTTTTGAAGTTTTTCTTTTTTGCCTAATTCAAAAGTTTCTAGTTGTCTGCGGTTTTCATCCCAACTGCTATAGTTTCCTTTTTCAATCCTAGTACCAGTTTTTTTTAATTTCTAAAATATGGTCACAACACTCATCAACAAAAGCCTGATCATGTGAAACAAGAGCAAACCCTCTTTTCCCACTAAGATAATCTGCTAGCTCTGCTCTTCCAACAATATCTAGATGATTTGTCGGTTCATCAATTAAGAGGTAGTTTTGAGGACGAAGGAATAATGCTGCAATTTGGACTTTGGTTTTCTCACCACCTGATAGCGAGGTATAATTTCTATTGAGTAAGTCTACATCTAAGTTCAGCAGCCTAAATTCTTTTTCAATTAGGGCATCAAGTTCATACCCTCTATAGTGTTCAAATAGTTCAAGGAGTTCACCATATCGTTTTATGTGTTTCTCGGACGTTTCGCCTAATAAAGTATTCAGTTCATTTTCAATCTCTAGAACTGGGCCAATTAACCTTTTAACAACTTCTGAAACTCCAGCTTTTCCATCAACAACTTTAATCGGGAACATAGAGACGTGTTCAGGAAGCTTACACACTCCGCTTTGGGGCTTTAAGTTTCCTGCTAGTATCCCTAAAAGCGTGGTTTTCCCTCTTCCATTTCGACCTATTATCCCTAATCGCCATGATGTATCTATGCTCATGGTCACTTTGTCAAATACTGGCCTCAGAGCACCATCATAGGTATACGTTATATTATCTATTAAAATAGTTGGGATCATCACCTCATTTATCCTTGTACAAAACAATTCCACTCGTTCAACTTTATTATTCATTAAAATAATTTTAATGTCAAGTTCTAGTTTACTTTAATAACATGAACCCAGCTAAAATTGAGCAAAAAAAAGAGAAGCAGACAATACTGTCCACTTCTCAGGGCAATTTACTCTCTCAGTTTTCCTACATCTTGCCAAAACATAATTTTAAGCCAAACATTAACTACTTCTTAGTTTTCTTTTCGTCTTTTTTATCTTCATTCTTTTCATCATTTTTTGCATCTTTAACTTCTGCCTTACTTGCGTCAGAAGTTGACTTGTCTTTTTTTTGAATCGGAGTTTCGCTTGGCAATTGGTTCAGCAAGCTCTTCTAACCTCTTGTCAACAAGGTTATACAAACTACCTTTTTCAAATCGACCATTACGTGTTCTCTTGCCTGCCTTCATTTCCATAAGAACTTCAATACCTTCATCAATCGTATGTACTGAATAAATATGGAACTTTCCTTCTTTAACTGCATCAAGGACCTCAGTTGTAAGCATTAGATTCTTTTCGTTTTGATGAGGAATCATAACGCCCTGGTCTCCAGTTAAACCCTTCATTTGGCAAACCTTAAAGAAGCCTTCAATTTTTTCATTTACCCCGCCAATTGGCTGAATTTCACCGCGTTGGTTTACAGAGCCAGTAACAGCAATAGACTGTTTAATTGGTATACCTGACAAACTCGAAAGGATAGCATAAAGCTCTGTACTTGAAGCGGAATCACCATCAACACCAGAGTACAACTGTTCAAATACAACCTGAGCAGTCAATGCTAGTGGCTTCTTCTGAGCAAATTTTTGCCCCAAGTAGCCCGTTAAGATCATGATGCCTTTATCATGGCTTGAACCCGATGCTCTTACCTCACGCTCAATATTTACAATACCTGCGCGACCTTTATAAGTTGAAACCGTAATTTTACTTGGCTTCCCAAATCTGTACTGGCCAGTCCCCATTACGGCTAGACCATTGATTTCACCGACTTTTCTACCTTCAACATCAATCAGGTAATCACCTTTTTCAAACATTTCGAGGACTTTTTCCTCAATTTTGTTATTTCTATTTTCAAGTTCTGAAAGTGCCTTATCTACGTGTTCTGCTTCAACCTGCTCGTCTCCATAATACTCAGCCCAACTATCTGATTCATATAGAATGTCTACAAGCTTATTAAGATGAGAGCTTAACTTATCTTGGTCATCTGCTTCACGTGAACTAAATTCTATGATTTTGCCAACAGCACTCTTCGTGAAATGCCTCAAGTTGTCCTTATGTACATGACGTGCTATGAACCTAGAAAGTTTATCAATTGTTTCCTTGTCTCTATCAAGTGTCATTTCAAAGTCAGCCATAATCTTGAACAATTTTCTAAATTCTTCATCATATGCATATAGGAGTTGGTAGGTTCTTGGATCACCAATTACAATAATTTTGACATCTAGTGGAATTGGTTCAGGCTTAAGCGTTGTTGATACTATTGCACCAGTAAGACTTCCAATAGACTCGATTTGAATCGTTTCATCTAACAACGCTCTTTTTAGGCTCATCCAAGCGAGTGGATTAACCAAGATGTCTTTAGCAAGAACAATCAAATACCCACCGTTCGCTTCATGAAGCGCACCAGGTTTGATCATTGTAAAATCTGTTTTCATTATGCCCATTTCGTTTTTGTACTCTATTCGACCCATCAAATTGTAATATGTTGGATTTGATGCAAATACGATTGGAGCATGTTTTTTCTCTGAGTTGTCTATGAACATATTCAGCTTGTATCTGTCGAAAAACGCTTCTGTGTTTCTTGCTTGAAGCATCATAAGCGGATTCTGCTGTTGTTGTCCTTCGTCCTCACCACGGAAATTGTCAACATGGTTTACAATGTCATCTACAACTGAATCTAGATAAGTTTTTTTTGCCTCTTCATTTTCTTTGAAGCGGTCACGAATATTCATAAGATGATAACTAGCTACTCTACGAGTCATTTGCTCGTCTAAATTCTTAACCTTTTGCCTATAACTTTCCTCTTCTTGCTTTAACTTATTAAATAGCTCAACAGTCTCAAGACTCAATTTATTTGAGTTGGATCTAAGCTTTTCATATTCGTCATCTGTAATACTTCTATACTCTTCTTCGCTCATTGGTTCGCCGTCACGAAGTGGAATGCTCACAAGACCTCTTTCGTTTTGCGTGAACATAAAACCATATTTTTCACCAATAACATTTAATTCGCTAATGATTTTTTCGCTATTGCGCGTGTACTCCTGAAGAACCATCGATTTTGTGTTTTCGTAATCCTTGCTGTTAAATACATTTTTGATTTCTTTTTTCAAGAATTCGATTGTACGATCAAATATTTTAATGAATTCTGAACCTTGACCTGGATCAAAGCTAAGTGCAATTGGATTATGTGAATCTTTGAAGTTATTTACGTAAATCCAATCTAGTGGTACTGGACGTTTAATTGCCTGTTCCTCTGTAAGTAACCTTACATAACTGTTTCTTCCTGTGCCCCAAGTGCCTGAGACATATACGTTGTATCCACGTTTTCTGATAGTCAAACCAAAGTCCATTGCTTTTGAAGCTCTGTCCTGCCCAATGATGCCGTGGAGTGGTGCCAACTCCTCCGTTGACTCAAAGCTCAAGCAATCCATTTCACAAGGTGCAGTCAGTTTATCAAGTTTCAATCTGTATCCATCTAAGTTCATAGTCATATGTATTCCCCCCATCTTATGTGGTTGATTTCTGTCATCATTGAAGAAGTATACCCTCTTCTTATTAATACAATTCAATATTTCACCATACAATTCCTGTTTTTCAATTTCACAAAATTGTTAATATTGTGTGAATTATACCCTTTTGTTAGGGGTTTATTACCCTTTTGTTCTAATTAAGAGTATTTTTTGTCCAAAATCCAGTACTTCTTGTCTCACTTCAACGACCACTTAACTTATAATTTTGACCACATATAGTTATTTAAGGACTACGATTGATGATGTCGGCTAGAATAGACTTAACTTAAACACGAGCCGAAAGGAGACATAAAAATGTCTGAATCACTTATTCAAAAAATTGTACCCACATCAAAGAAAGAACGTATTGTAGAACTTGATATTATAAGAGGGTTTGCACTTTTAGGCGTGCTACTGGTTAATATAATGTGGTTTAACAATGTATTCATTAATGAAGTAATAGGCGTTGGTGCCCTTGCAGAACCCTTCGCAGTAAATGGACTATTAAATAAGGCAAGCGCACTTTTCATTCTTTTATTTGCTGAAATGAAATTCTATACAATATTCTCTATACTTTTCGGGTTAGGCTTTTACATATTTATGGACCGAGCTAAAGCAAAACACCCTTCTCCAAAAAAGTTATTTTTAAGACGTTCACTATTTTTACTGCTCTTTGGGTTTTTACACTTTACATTTGTATGGGCTGGTGACATTCTTCACGTCTATGGCCTCGTCGGTTTACTGTTGATCTTCTTTATTGATAAATCCCCAAAAACAATAATAAAATGGATTATTGTCCTACTCGTTATTGCTACCTTTACAACTGCTGGTTTAACTATTCTAGAGGACTTTGGTTCTATGCACTCTGCACAGGAATCTGTAAGTGCCTTTGAACCACTTCAAACTGCATCTATTCACATGTATAACAACGGATCTTACATTGACATAATCGGATTTAGATTAAAGAACGAAGCTATTTTCAGAGTTATTGGACTTGTATTCCAAGTTCCAAAGATACTCGCTATGTTCCTAATTGGATTATATGTTGGTAAAAAAGAAATATTCAAATCTCTTGACCAACACAAGGGACAAATTAATAAAATCTGGACGCTTAGTGGCCTCATTGGTGCAGTATTCACTGGTCTACTTATTTTACTGCTTTCAGGCAATTTCCAGCTTCATCAAGCACTTAACTCTGGCGTTAAAATATTCTTTAAGGAAATCACTTCAGTGAGTCTGTGCCTCTTCTATATCACAAGCATTATTAAATTATATAAATCTTCTAAGACAGCATTTATAGTGGCACCACTAAGATATATTGGACAAATGGCACTTACAAACTATTTAATGCAGTGTATTATTTGTTCTCTTCTTTTCTATAGCTATGGTTTGGGCCTCTATACACAAATTGGTCCAGCACTTTGCCTATTACTTGCCTTCGCTATATATGCTGCCCAAATAATTTGTAGTAAACTATGGCTTCAAAAGTTTAGATTTGGTCCTTTTGAACTTGTGTGGCGTTCACTGACTTACGGTAAACTTGCTTAAAAGCAATTTTACTGTTGAATGAGTTACATGAAATACATTTGATCTATGACAATTAAAGCGCTATCACATTTGTGGTGCGCTTTTGTTGATTCTGTATTATAATAGGTGAAACTGCTCGGTAATCTAGAAAATACTAAATACAAAGAGAGATGCATCTATGAATATTCAAATTATTGGATCAGATAAATTAAAGAGTAAACTTACCAAACAACTCAATGGCACATTTATTAACATAGTCGATAAAGCGGACATTGAACTTGTAGAACGTGGCTATTCAATTGACGAGGATAAAGTCAATATTATATTCAACCCCCTCGATTATGACGAAGTGATTTCACTTTTATGTGGAGGCGATTCGGATGTTAACCTTGAAGACCATACCTTAACAGGACTATTAAATGATCGTTATACAATGATAACCATCGAGGACATTAACTTTATTGAGGCACAAAGTTCTATGGTTTACTGTCATACCGAGGAAGCTAAGTATACTATAAAGAAAACTCTCAGCTATTATGAGAACGAATTGAAATCACAAGGCATTATTCGCATAAACAAATCTCAGCTTGTTAACATGAGAAAGGTCAAAGAGATTGTCCCTTGGTTCAACTCAAGACTGGTATTCATACTTGATACAGGTATCGAACTTGAGGTATCAAAAGTGTATTCAAAGTCTATTCGAAAACTGCTTAGTATATAGGAGGTTACCGTGCTCAATAAAATAAACTTTCAGAGCATTTTAGTATCTATGGGAATTGGCGTTCTGATAGGTATGATTTATATTTTTTTCCTGAATCAGAATAATTCTCTCAGTGAAGTTTTAATAATACTGTTTGTTAGCTCATTGATCGGACTAATCATTGGAAGTACAACCGAACTATTTACATCACTTCTACCAATATCGATTGCTAATCCAGTATCTTTTGTAGTGATCAATGCACTTATAGGGTTCATCATTACAGTCTGCGCACTCGTTGCTATTGACAGAATCTCGATGTCTGAAGCTGCAAGTATCCCTTTATTTAAAATCTGCAGTATGGCAGCAGTTATTATATTCATAGCTAACTACTTTGAGTATAAGCTTTATAAACGCGTTAATGAAAAACTAAACGCTTACAAACTCAATTTGTAAATAGAGCATATTAGTCTTACAAAAATAATGAGCAGTATCAGAGTCTTAATAATTCTCTGATACTGCTCTAATATTTTCAATTATGATTTTTAAAGGCACTAAGGAATTTTGATCATTTGATTTTCATGTGTGATAAAAAATGGTTTTCGAGTCCATCCTGCGTACTCTGTATCCGAATAACTTGGATTACGATGAATTAGTCCTATAGCATCAATTTTGCAGTTTTCTTTCTGACTAAAATAAGCTTTTGTTAGAGCCTCCATACTTGCATGTTCTTGAGCGCTTTCGTCATCAAATGCCCAACATTCATGTAATAGAAGCTTTACATCTAATTTAAACACTTCAGGATTCACATCAGTGTCTGTTGCAATATGGACTTTATCGTCTATTGTTATCCCAAACGATGGCAATGTATGATTTTGAGGCGTAATTTTAACGTTTACATGTCCAAGTTCAAAGCCTTCAACTGTATAGTCATAACAATAAACTTCCTTAGCTAAAGTTTCATGACCTGTTGTTCCATAGGGTTGCATCAAACTTTGTCTAATACTCTCTTCACATGACTGTGGGTAATACGGCATTCCAGGTCCAAATATATTGAGCTTTTTTTTCTTTTAAGTACTTAGGTAAGAAAAATAGTCCCATAATGTGATCCATATGATAATGCGTCAATATAAGGTTTATTTCGTCATATTGACTTAGAATCACACCATAGTCTGTTAAACTCGATAATCCTGTGCCTGCATCAATGAGTATTAGTTTATTCTTGTATTCAATTAGTGTTGCATTTGTCTGTCTTCCAAAGGCAGGTATCCAACCTCCTACTCCTAGTGGCCATATGTTCATTGAACACCTCCGTAACATTAGGTACTTTAGTCTATTTTCATGCTTGAAAACGCTTGTTTTCCATCTTTGAACTGCTTCACATACTTAATTTCACCAGTCGTGTCTATACTCAAATCCTGACAAAGATAATCTACGCCTCCTGTATCGACTACACTAAACTTCTCACGGCTCATATCGTACATAAAAACTCCCGTTGAGTACATTTGGGCAGACTCTGTACCTGTGTACAAAACATTAGTTCTCATTTAAGTACACAAAAAAAACCACCGTCAAATGACCAAATAGGAAGACCTGTATACTCCATTGAAGCCAATAGGTCTGACGTTTTTGCGTTAATCAGGTATCCTTTTAGCCTTTTGTCCAGCTTAGTTTCAACTATAATGTGTTCATTGTCTGGTGACCATTTAACTAAAGTCACCTCTTCAAAAACACCCAGATTGCGTATACCCACATCAGCGCTAGACAATATGTATAATTCTCCGCTAGTACTTCCATCAGTTACCCATATCACATCCATGCTTTCGTCATAGGACTGATTCATTTTGAATACATTTTCATATGTATCGATTAATCCCGTCAGCGAATCCATTTCTATTTCACCAGCGAAGGATCTAAATACTAGTCTTACAAGCTTCTCATTTTCATCTCTAATACTCTTTAGTACAGCAGGATCAAAAGCCGCCGTACTTGAATTCTTCTCAATATCACTTACTTGACTTAGTACGCCTTGAAGTTGTGCTTCTAAATCTGAAACTTGTTTTTCTAAATTTTGAACACGACCTTGTTGTGCCGTTACAACCAGTTCCATATCTTCATATTGTGCACTCATGTCTGATGTTCCACTCTCATTTGAACATCCACCAAGCACGATCACGCAAAATATGAGACCAAGTACAAATCCTGGTCTTACCTCACTTAAATTCATCATATTTTCACCATTATAAATACTTGTGGAAGATCAAGTCATCTACCCAAGCCTCAGTCGTTTCATTATAATGATGCATATGAACTGAACCTGTACATGTAAATCCTTCTTTAAGAACGGAACTTATTGAAGCATGATTATTACTATAGATATAAGCTCTAATAATTTTTATGCCTCTCTCCTTTAGTCTTGGATACACCTGTTCAGCAAGTTGGCTGACAAGCCCTTCACCTCGGCGCGACTTTAAGACAGCAGCTGACATAAAAGCATTGTGTTTTCTACCTTCATGTCCTTGCTTGGCTTTCACTAGGGCAATCACATGATTTGCTTCACGCATCATGAACATGTGCTCAAAATCATCTTCAATCCAGTTTTTCACATCTTCAATAGACTGAACCTCAGCAAATGACATTTCAGCATGTTCTTCCCTAAGCCTGCTACAAAACAGATATAAAGCTTCTGCGTCAGTGATCTTTACTTCAGAAATATTCATATGCAGTCCTCCTGATTATTTTTCTAAACTATATGCATCATCTACTCTTTCGCTCATATAACGCAGGCTGTCTCTAATACCTTGATTGTACGCCTCAGACGCTAGGTTATCTATGAAAAAATCTAACACAAGCATGGCAGCCAATTCTCCCATGTCATCATCTCTTTCTTCTCTGAAAAAGACTTGGATCTCCTCAATCATTCTCTTCTTAGTTTCATCATCAAATTCTACAGGTTTCTTTCTCATATTTATCCCTCCTATTTAAACATATCAATCAATTTAATTTGTTTTAATTTCAACACCATTTGAACTTGCGAAAACTCCACTTGATCACTTAAGATTTGATACAGTCTGTTTATACGTCCTTCTTTTAGTGACTGTTCAAGAATCATTTCGATAACATTTTGATCTGGTAACTCTTTCAATATGAGAGTTTCATACTTCTTATAATTTTCAACACTTAACCAGTCATAAAAATACTTCATAACAGTCGCATGTTTCACTTTCATAATTTCGGCAATTTCATCTATATCTGTGCCTTTATTTAAATGCTCTTCATATAACAGAACCCTATCCGTTTTTTTCTTCGTCTTTTTCTGACCACTCACCCATTTTTGCCAATCTAACACTTCAGTCATGCTCATGAATGCCTTTGCAGTTACCTGTGCATCCTCTAGGGCCCTATGGGCTCTGTCATTTTGCAACGTAAAAAATGCAGTCAGGTCTGACAACTTTGCACCTGGTGTCATGATTCCCATCTCTTTTTTGTAGGCCCTGAACATTCTCATAGTACAAATGTAATCATCAATTGGGTCTAGTTTTGCATCTCTGAGTGCGTTGTTTAAGAATCGCATATCAAAAGACGCATTATGTGCAACAATTAACTTCCCTCTAAGAAACTTAGAAAACCCATTAATAACATCTGAAAGATAGGGGGCATCTTTGACCATGGCGGTATTTATACCTGTTATTTGTGTGATTCTTCTCGATATCGGTTTCCCAGGGTTTATTAGTGTGCTTCTTTCATCTTTTATTGCACCGTCTTGTATCCAAACATAACCAATCTCTATGATGGTGTCTTCATTGCGAAGACCCGTTGTTTCGAAGTCAAGTACTACAAAATCCATTCAAATTCCTCTCAATCTATATTAGAAGACAATCCATGTCTAAATTTCATAATAATACTCTAAAATTATACCAAATTTTTTGCTGTTCAGTCTCTCGTCCAGTCCTTTAAGTAAAAAACAAAAAATCCTACGGGTCATATGAGTTCCCCGTAGGATTCGTAAAAGTCATTTATTCTTATTTATTGTTTAATCCAACTTTTTCTCGTCCAAGCTCTTTAACCAGTAGACAAGAGCTATTGCTCCAAGTGCCAATTTGAAAATTGACATTACATTATGAAAGTGGAATTCTATGTGGAAAATTTCAAATTTGCATTGAGTCGAAGGTGAGCTCCCATTGCCTGAAAGGAACATCAACTTTTTACTTGGTCTGAAAGGCATTTTCATCACCCCTTATAGTTATAATTTATGTGGACGGTTCATCATTTTCCTGTATTGATGCCCCCAACATTCTGTAATGATTTTACGTGCAGCAAATAGTGACGTCAAAGATGGATCAAGCTTTGGTGCAACTTCAACAACATCAAACCCGATAATTGGAAGTTCAAACAGACCATACAGCAGGTCAAGTAGAGCTCTGCTTGTTAAACCTCCAAACTGAGGTGTCCCCGTTCCAGCAGCATAAGCTGGATCAAGGCAATCAATATCGATGGTTATGTAAATCTTATTAAATCTTTCCATTTTCTCTTTTACGACTTGAAGGACATGTTCAACACCACGCTGATTAAATCTGTGAGCATTAATCACATTTATTTTGTTTTGATCCATAAATGTTAACTCATCTTCCTCTACAGACCGTGTTCCAATAAAAAAAGATGCTTTCACTATCTGGTACATTGTCGAGTTCAAGTGCCCGACGTTCAACAGAACCATGTGAAAGTTTATCATCACCAAGTGCATCACATAAATCAAAATGAGCGTCAATATGAATAATACCAAATGGCTCGCTTACAGCTTTATCTATACCTTTTAAGACAGGTATCGTTGTGGAATGATCTCCACCGATCATAGTAAAAAACTTTCCCTTTTTTTTCACAAATTCACTAACAATAGTCTCTGCTGCATCAAAAGCGTACTCCCTTTCTTCTGAATTTATGTCTCCAAAATCTTTTATTTTGAGGCCAGAAAGACTCTCAAAGTGCTCCGTTGTTGGTGGAATAGTGTATGTAATGGCTCTAAGCTCATTTGGAGCGTCTTTAGCCCCATTTCTAAAGCTAACACCACCGTCATATGGAATGCCTAATACAGCAATATCGATGTCGTTCACATCGAGTTCAGGTCTATTCAAACCTGCCCAGATTTCTTTCTCTGTGATCATTTCATGGGTTGTTTTTTTCTTTTCTTTTGCTGTCATCTATTTATCTCCTTTTATTAAGTTAGTGTTCGTTAATGTTAGCCACAGTCATACAGTGTCTAAATATAACTAAATAGATGAGATTGCCAGCATGAAAGCGGTTAATACATATGTCTTTATAAGCTTCATGTTCAACCACCTCCTTTTGCACTTGAATTCATCTAGTTTTTTTTCAGACAAGTCTGATAATTACTAGATAATTACCCTATTATAGCACACAAAAAAAACGCGCATTGTAGCCAATGCGCGTCTTACTGATTAGATTATTCTATTCGTACATTTTTTTACTCTTTAAAGAAATCTTTTAGCTTGTCTGATAATACGTCCCCTAAAGTTGCTGATGCGTCGCCTTCGTTAGAGAATTCTTCTACAGCTTCTTGGACTGCAGCACCTTCATCGTTTACAGCTTTAATAGATAAACTCATTCGTTGATCTGCTGGTTTGATGTCAAGAATGCGGACTTCAATTTTCTGTCCAACCTCTAGAGCGTCTTTAGGATGTTTTATGTGTTCATTTGAAATTTCAGAGACATGTACTAGACCTTCAACACCTGATGTAAGCTGTACAAATGCACCAAAATCTGCAACACGTACAACAGTGCCTTCAACTACGTCATTTACTGAATGGAATCCGTTAATATTGTCCCAAGGGTTCTCCTGTACATTTAGAACTTTTAGTGACAGTCTATTTTTTTTCTTTGTTTACTTCTAGGATTTCAACATCTACTTGATCACCAATAGTAACCACTTCACTTGGATGCTTTACACGCTTCCAGCTTAGCTGTGAAACGTGAGCTAGTCCGTCTAGTCCACCAACATCAATAAAGGCACCAAACTTTTCAAGGCGTTTTACTTCGCCCTTCATAGTATCGCCAGGAAGTAGTGTTTCCCATAGCTTTGCACGCTTTACCTTAACTTCTGCTTGTTCTATTTCTTTATGAGATAGGACAACATTTTTTCTTTTCTTTGTTTAAATCAATAATCTTAACATCAAGCTCTTTTCCAACAAACTCACCAAGATCTTCAACGTAAGCTACTGAAAGCTGAGACGCTGGAATAAATGCACGTACGCCTTTAACAAAGGCTACAACGCCACCTTTTACAGCTTCTTTTACAGTCACATTCATGGCTTTACCAGCTTCAAATGCGTCAGCTAATTCGTCCCAAACAACAATTTGATCGGCGCGTTTTTTAGAAAGAACAACATTGCCTTCACCGTCATCTGCCTTTAGAACATAAACATCAATCTCATCCCCCTCAGACACAACATCTGCTGGTGCTTTACCACTTTCAGCACTGATTTCATTCTTAGTAATGATACCGTCTGACATATGACCAATGTTAACAATAACATCTTCATCCCCTACAGTCATAACAGTACCTTTAATAATAGCGCCTTTTTCCAGTCTCGTCATCGACTTGTCAATTTCGTCCATGAACTGGTTCATATCCTGCTGATCTGTCATATTACACACTCCTTATAGATATTCATCAGAGAACTTACATATTCACGTTAACATTTTCAAGACAGCATATATAGAGACTCAAATTCTGAATTCTAGATATCCTATCTTGAAAATCTTGATGGATATTATATAAGTTCATACGTATCCATTATAACAAATAATCTGATAATTCCACTCGGAAAATTGTATAATAATAGAATTTTAACAAAAAGAATCCCGTTATCTGGTATAAGATAACGGGTTAAGGAAAAATGTGTATGAATTAAAGATGCATCTTGTAATTTTGCACCCTATGGTTATCCCAGAATAAACTCTGATATTGGACGTCCAGGTGGAACTATCGGGTATACATCTTCATCTTTTTCGATTCGGCAATCAATTAGGACGGGTGCTTTGCCGTGTCCCTCCCATGCCATTGCCCAGCTCAGTTCTGTTTCATTTGTAACCTTAAAACCTTTAATGCCATACGCCTCAACCAAACGAACATAATCGATATTTTCACCTATACAGGTTTGTGCATATCTTTCATTTTGGAATAGCTTTTGCCACTGACGAACCATGCCAAGTGCACCATTGTTCATAAGAACAACTGTTACTGGGATATTGTCCGCTGACAATGTGGCAAGTTCATTACAGTTCATTCTAAAACTACCATCTCCTGTGACAAGAACAACTGGCAGTCTCAGGATTTCCAACCTTAGCCCCTATTGCAGCACCTAGTCCATACCCCATTGTTCCAAGTCCACCAGAAGTAAGAAACTGTCTGGTTCTGTTGAATGGCCAGTACTGCGCCGTCCACATTTGGTGCTGACCAACATCTGTTGCTACAATAGCGTCACCAACCCTCTCATGTACTGATTCCAAAACAGTTTGAGGGTTCAGTTTTTCATTTAGAAATGCAATTGGCTGTTTTCCACTATTTATTCTTTTTCTCCAATCAGAACGCTGAGTTTTATCAATTGCATATGCTAATGACTGCATCCAAACTTGAAGGTCTCCACATAGACTTAAATCTGCAGGCATATTCTTATCAAATTCCGTTTTGTCTATATCGATATGGATGATCTTTGCTTCACTGGCAAACTTGTCTGGATTTCCGATCACACGGTCACTAAACCTCGCGCCTATAGCAATAACTAGATCACTGTCCATAACGGCGGTGTTCGTTTCTGAAAAGCCGTGCATTCCAACAAGTCCATACGATAACTCATGGGATCTTGGAATACTTCCAAGTCCCATTAATGTATTCACAACTGGAATATCACCACGTTCTGCAAAACTTTGAAGTCCAGCCTCTGCGTCACCAAGCGCAACCCCACCACCAGCATAAATAACAGGTCGTTCAGACTCATTTATCCACTTAACAGCTAAGTCTAAATCACCCTCCATCTGGGGTTTGTCCTGCACATTTTTCATGGCAAGCTCAACTGGCTCAAACTCAGCTTTTGCAATAAAAGCGTCTTTTGTGATATCAACCAGTACTGGTCCTGGTCTTCCTGAAACTGCAATACTCATTGCTTCGTCAAGTACGCTTGCTAGCTCACTTGCATCACGAACTAAATAACTATGCTTTGTAATTGGAAGTGTCATCCCAGTAATATCTATTTCTTGGAATGAGTCTTTACCTAATAACATACTGGGTACCTGACCAGTAATAACTAGAAGTGGCACTGAATCCATATAAGCAGTGGCAATTCCCGTTACGGTGTTGGTTGCTCCAGGTCCAGAAGTGGCAAAACATACACCAAGTTTACCAGTTGAACGAGCATACCCATCCGCAGCATGTACTGCACCTTGCTCGTGAGCTGCACGAATGTGTGTGAATGAGTCCATCTGATCATGCAGCGCATCATATAGTGGAATGACTGCGCCTCCTGGATATCCGAATAGTGTATTTACGTCATGGGTCTTCAAGCATTCCAATAAGATTTGCGCCCCCGTTAACTGCATGTTTCTTCCCCCTCGTTACCTGTATGTCGCACCTAGATCTGCTGAAGATACAAGTTGTCTGTATCTTCTCAAATACCCTTTAGCTGGTTTATCTGGCTGACTCCAAGCTTTTTTTTCTTTCAGCTAGTTCTCGTCTGAAACTTCTACGTGAAGCCTTCCACTCGGAATATCAATTTCTACTATGTCACCTTCATTTATTAGAGATATCGGACCTGCTTCCCACGCCTCAGGAGAAACATGTCCAATTGCTGCACCACGACTGCCACCTGAAAAGCGACCATCGGTGATAAGTGCAACACTGTTATCAAGACCCATACCGCCGAGAGCGGCTGTTGGAGACAGCATTTCACGCATGCCTGGTCCACCTTTTGGGCCTTCGTACCGAACAACAATAACATCGCCCTCTTTAATGTCTCCACCTAGTATGGCCTCATAACAAGTCTCTTCCGCATCAAAAACTCTTGCAGGTCCTCTATGTTTCATCATTTCAGGTAGGACAGCAGATTGCTTTACTACTGCACCATCTGGAGCAATATTACCTTTTAATACTTTGATTCCACCTTCATTACTAAACGGTCTATTAATATCACGAATAACATCACTTCGTTTTTCGATGAATCTTTCTCCTATTGTGCGTCCGTCAACAGTTAGGCATTCAGTATTTAGAAGACCCTTCTTGTTAAGTTCATTCATAACCGCACTTATCCCGCCTGCGTAGTAAAGATCTTCAATATGATCTTTCCCTGCTGGAGACAGCTTACAAAGATTAGGGGTCTGACCGCTTATTTCATCTATCCAATCAAGTGGAATATCAACGCCCATTTCCCGGGCAATAGCTGTTAGGTGAAGCACTGTATTGGTTGAACATCCAAGAGCCATATCTACTGTTAAGGCATTTTCAAATGCGTCCTCAGTCATGATCATTTCAGGTGTGTCTCCATCTTCAATCATTCTCATAACTTGGTGACCTGCTTCTTTCGCAAGTCTTACCCTTTCAGCAAATACAGATGGGATTGTACCATTACCAGATAAACCCATCCCCAGCACTTCTGTCATACAGTTCATGGAGTTTGCAGTAAACATACCTGCACATGATCCGCACCCTGGACATGCATCCGTTTCAATCGTTCTTAACTGTTCTTCTGACATTTTTCCGGCTTTTACAGCGCCAACACCTTCAAAGACAGTTATAAGGTCTGACTTACCCGCTGTACTTTTGCCTGCGAGCATTGGCCCACCAGATAAAATGATACTCGGTAAGTTTAGTCTTGCTGAGGCCATAAGTGCTGCGGGAACAGTCTTGTCACAATTTGGGACAAGTACCATGCCATCAAGTGCATGAGCTGTCATCATGACTTCAACAGAATCACAAATGATTTCGCGACTTGCTAGGGAATACTTCATTCCCTCATGATTCATTGCAAGACCATCACATACAGCAATCATTGGAAACTCTACGGGAGTACCGCCTGCTGCAAGTATTCCTTTTTTTGACAGCTTCCACAATTGGCTTTAGACCAATATGTCCTGGAACGATTTCATTGTATCCGCTTACAACACCAACTATTGGTTTTTCAATTTCACGATCTGTCATGCCCAGTGCTTTTAGTAATGATCTATGGGGTGCTTTTTTCAACACCTTTCTTAATGCTATTGCTTCTCATAATGTCTGCTCCTTATGACGGTTTATTCTTTGATCCAGCTCATCATGCGACGGAGATTTTTGCCAACGTCAACCATTTGGTGACCTAGTTCGTCTTCTTTAATACGGTTGTATAGAGGACGGCCGTTCTTGTTTTCTGTCAACCATTCGCGAGCAAATGTACCATCTTGAATTTCAGAAAGAACCGACTTCATTTCCTGACGTGTGTCTTTCGTGATAATTCTTTTTCCAACCATAAAATCACCGTATTCAGCTGTATCACTGATAGAATAACGCATCTTCTCGAAGCCACCTTCATACAGAAGATCAACAATTAGTTTTAATTCATGTAAACACTCGAAATATGCAACCTCTGGTTGATAACCCGCTTCAACAAGGGTATCAAAACCAGCTTTGATCAGCTCTGTTGCGCCACCACAAAGTACTGCTTGCTCACCAAACAGGCAGTCTCAGTCTCCTCTTTGAATGTTGTTTCAAGTAGACCTGCACGTGTCGAACCAATACCTTTTGCGTATGCCATTGCAAGTTCTCTGGCATTTCCGCTATAGTCTTGATGAACTGCAAACAGTGCCGGCACACCTTTTCCATCTTCGTACACTCGGCGCACTAAGTGACCTGGTCCCTTAGGAGCAACCATAATTACATCAACATCTGCTGGTGGGTGAATTTGATCAAAGTGAATGTTAAATCCATGAGCGAATGCAAGCGTGTTGCCTGGCTCAAGCCCTGGCTTAACTGCTTTGTTATATACATCGCCTTGTCTCTCATCAGGAATAAGCATCATAACAACATCTGCTCTCTTAGCCGCTTCTTCTACAGAAGTCACTGTGAATCCGTCGTTGAGTGCTTTATCTACTGATTTTGAACCTTCATATAGGCCGATAACAACTTTTACGCCTGAATCCTTAAGATTTTTCGCATGTGCATGACCCTGGCTACCATAACCAATGACTGCCACGGTCTTGCCTTCAAGTGCTTGTAGAGAACTATCCTGATCATAATACATCTTCATTTTCATACCCTCCTAAAGGTTATCCATTAATTCTAATTTTCATCTCTTGTTCAAACTGAACTTGTATAAGCGTTAATGTTCTTCGAATCTATAGCATCTTTATATTTTTTACGCCATAAACTTTTTTCCATCTGATTTACTGCTCTTTGTGTTAGGTCGCAATCACCATCTAAGGTGATCGTGAGCTCTGTTCCTGCTGTATCCTTAAGATCCTTCATCTCAACATCAACAATGCCGAACTCTTTACGTCTTAAAGTGCCAACAACTCTGAGCATTGTATTTACGCCATCATCCAGTTTTGCAGTTACCTGAGTCCTCATCGAACCCCTCCTTTTCATTAGGTGACTTGCGGCAATTACAGCGGGCCCTGCTGTATTAGCCTTCTGTCATTTACTTAATATTCTGTCTATTGACAGTTGGGAGAAAGCATCTCACTTACCAAGGTGTACTCATTCTTCCCAGTGTTCTTTCTTGGCTCAAACCTTATATTTTTTATGTTTGAGTCCACAAAAAAACTCCCTCATCTCTACGAACGTTGCGTTCGTAGAGATGAGGGAGTCTTCCCACATGGTACCACTCTACTTCACAGTTTACACTGTCTTTGTTCAGATCGGCTATTGACTTTTGTCTTAGCGAATCCTAATCTCTGTAACGGGAGAACCCGTCTTCACCTACTCTATCTATTTCGGTAAAGCCGCTCAGAAGCTAGTATAGTTCAAGTATCACTGTTGGATTTCCACCATCACCAACTCTCTATTAATCAGGGACTGAACCTTTTCTCTTCGTCTTAGCATTTCGTTTTTAATTGAACCTGCATTCGTCTTTAGGGACGAATCGGAAATTCGCGTTACCACCCTAATTGCACTCCGTTTTCAGGGAATACCTCTTTGCTCAGATCGGCCTTATGACTTAATAATCTTGGCGAATCCTAGCCCTGTAACGGGAGCCCCCGTCTTCACTTACTTCCTTCAGCAAAGCCGCTCAGAAGCTACTATACGTTCCGTATCACCACCGGATTTCCACCATCACCGGCTCTCTTTACGTGAGTGACTTAACTTTCCTCTTCTTCATTGCGTTTATAGATTCATTTTCAATTCTTGTTTATAAATATACCGTCAGCGTTCGTCTATCTAGGGACGATTCCTGTCGGTTCGCGTTACCACCCTAGTTGTATTCCGTCTTTCATGGGAATACCTCTCAATTCAAATCGGCCATTTTGCATGTATGGCGAATTCTAGCCCGATAACGAGGGCAATCGTTCAGGTCTACTCACGAATTTTTGACCTGTCTGCTCAGGAGTGATCAGTCAATTTCTGCACGCCGCCAGCTTCTCACCATCGCTAGCTCTCTGTGGTTCGTGTGAACCAGAAATCTTTGTCTCCATCATTGCATTTATTCAAGATATTTCATTTTTACTCATTCACGTCGTACCCGAAAGTTCGTCGTTATGTTGATACTGATTATACGAGGAGGGCGGACAAGTGTCAACACTAATTATGAAAAAAATTAAATAATTTGAATGCTTATAATTTATGTTGAATATTTTTTCTATTACCTGTAAAGACCGAAATATAGTCGCCGTCTTGATGGCAACGTTTTCACACTGAAAACATCCTTTTATTTATGTTCGCCAGATTAATATCATGATTGTCATTAATTTTTGAATATTGATGTTTATAAAACTCGTGAGCAACATGTCCTTTATCCATCAATGCTTTTTGATAAATAGCATAATCTTTTGCACTTCCGAGGTCTTTTGGAGGTGTAACACCTAACATATCTACACAAATTGGATAAGCATTTTTCATTTCAGGGGAAACGTATGCTTCCACCTCAATGTCAAACATCCATTGATCTATAATATCCTGTCTCATTTCAATTCGGTCACCTGGTTCAAAATTAAATACCATCAGTCGTGTTGTAACAGCGTTTAGGCACTCCCTTAATAAATCTATGTTAGAATGCCTCTGGCAAACATCTATACCACGTACCTTAAACTCACTAAACTTTGATAGAGGCCATCCAAATGCTGTATGTATTGTTCTTTGGAGCTTAAGAAATGTCATGGTGTCTTCAACTAAAATTCGCCTCCAAACCGCAGGTTTTACCCCTCTTAGAGATATCTTCATCTGATAAATTCTTTTAGTCATTAGGGCCTCCCATCATCCATTAAATACAAATCCTTCACCGTAAACTTCTTTAATATTTGTGGCTGTTACAAAGGCAAACTCATCTTCTGACCGAACAAAACTTTTGAGTCTAACAAACTCCTGTCTTGAAAGAACACTGTTTACGACAGGTCTGTTTTCTCCAGAGTATGCGCCTTGAGCTAAATATACTGTAGCTCCTCGTTCAAGTTCCTCAAGAATAAATTTCTGTATTTTTTCATACTCGCTTGAAATAACAGAAACACTGATTTTTCGATTTAGACCTTCAATGAGGTTGTCAATAACAACAGCGTTGATTACGATTCCGAGTACTGCATACATTCCTAAAACTGGTCCAAAGGCTAAACCCGCCATAACAGTCACTAGAAAGTCAGATAAAAGAAGTGACTTACCAATATCTATTCTGAAAAGCTTATTGAGTATCTTGGCAATAATATCTGTACCACCTGTTGAGGCATTCTGATTAAATAATATTCCCATGCCAATCCCTTGAATGACTATTCCATAAATGAGATTAATCATCAAATCTGACACTAAGGGCCCAGATAATGGATACGCCCATTCAAGTAATGCAATACAGCCTGTGAGCGCAAAACTTGAGTATATTGTATTTGCGCCAAACTCTTTTCCTATTAAGGCAAACGCAACTAGGAATAGAACTATATTCATAGTTAACATGCTTGAACCAATGCTAATAAACGGGAAAAAAGAGTTTACAACCATTGCAAATCCAGTTACACCTCCAACAGCAAGGTTTGCTGGTATTAGAAAAAAAATGTAGTCCCAAAGCTGTAATTATAATTCCGAAATTAAGTACTGTGAATTCTCGTACCTGTTTCATACTATGACCTCCTTATAGTATTATGATTTGATATCAGGCAAAGGCGATGAAAGAAGGGTGAGTAATAACATCGCCTGGCCATTGCCTAACATCATTGATTTGTTCAAGCGCTTTGCGCTATAAAGAAGAGGGTGCTACCAAAAGTGCAGCAAATCTATACTTTATGACATAACCTTTTAGTTTCATGCCTATTCAGGCTTCATAGTCCCTTTTGTCAGGAAATTTTCATGCCAGCTCAGTGCTTCACCAATTGTATGTGGAGTATGTTTAAACTGGCCATCCTTAGCTTTCTCAAAATACTTAAACAGCTCATTTTTATACTCTGGATGGGCACAGTTTTCAATAATAACCCATGCGCGTTCTTTAGGACTAAGTCCACGCAAGTCCGCTACACCACATTCTGTAATGACAACCATAACATCATGTTCTGTGTGATCATGATGGGAAACCATTGGAACAATAGCAGAAATGTCTCCACCTTTTGCAATGGATGGCGTTGTAAAGATGGAAATGTAACCGTTTCTGGTAAAATCACCGGAACCACCAATACCATTCATCATTCTCGAACCCATAATATTTGTTGAGTTAACGTTTCCATAAATATCAACTTCAATTGCCGTATTAATGACAATGACACCTAGGCGTCTTATCACTTCTGGATGATTAGATATTTCCTGAGGTCTTAAAATAATCTTATCTTTGTAAAACTCTATATTTTCTTTAAATCGTTCAAGTCCAGTTACCGAAGGGGTTATGGATGTACCAGACACCATCTTTACTTTTCCGCTATCTAAAAGATCTAACATAGAATCTTGAATGACTTCGGTGTAACAAACCAGATCGTTAAATTCAGATTCATTTAAACCTGATAAAACTGCGTTGGCAACACTGCCCACACCTGATTGTAATGGTAGTAAGTTATCTGGTAACCTTCCTGAGTACACTTCTTGTCTTAGGAATTCAATTAAATTGTTTGATATCTGCTCTGAAACTTCATCCACTTTTGCAAGTGGTCTCACATTATCTCCAATATCTGAAAATACGATAGCCGCAATTTTACTAGGATCACATACTATGTAAGTATCCCCAATCCTATCTTCTGTTTTAAAGATTGGAATTGGTGCCTTTAGCGGTGGCTTCTGTGGCATATAAATATCATGCATGCCTTCTAACTCAACAGGTTGGGTTGTATTAATCTCTACGATAACTTTCTCAGCCATTTCAACATATGTTGGTGTAGCACCTACTGATGTTGTTGGAATAATATAACCCTCTTCAGTGATTCCAGCCGCTTCTACAATAGCGACATCTATTCTTCCTAGGAATCCTAACTTAGCATAGTTAGGCACATGACTTAGATGCATATCCAAATAGTTGCATTTTCCCTTGTTCGTATGATTTCTAAGTGATTCATTTGTTTGATACGGAAGTCTTTTGTCTATGAGATCCGCTCTTGCCCAAGCTCCATCTAACTCGTCACCAACCGAAGCACCTGTTAATAGGTTTACTTTCAAGTCGAGGTTTTCATCTTCTTTTCTTCTCGCAAGTGCTAAAGGCACTGACTTCGGATACCCTGATGGTGTAAATCCTGAAGTCGCTATAGTCATACCATCTTCTATTAACCATACTGCTTCTTCAGCCTTCACAACTTTATCTAGTAAAGATTCGAAGCGTATTCTATTTTCAATATTGTTCACCTTTAAATTGTTTTCAGTCATTAGAAAGCTCCTTTAAGCCAAATATGTCATGATCGTTGTGAATAGAATCATAGAAATCAGTGCTATAGGATAAGTTGCACTGTAGACAATATAGCCCAGTGCCAAACCAACGAATAAGCTGCCGGAACTTCCTAACTTCAACCCTCTAAGATTCACTCTTCCAAAATAACCACCTAGAACAATTGTTATTGCAATTAGTGCAAATGGATTTAATAAAAATCCTTCAAAATTAAGAGCCACAAGGCCACCTCCAAGATAACTAGAGATCCTTGTTTCATGCATGAAATTAGGATAAAAAAAAACGTCTACCACAGGCAGACGGATTACGTTATCGATTATAGACATGCGCAGTTCTATACATCACACAATGAAATCAGAGCAATCTTCGATTGCTCATGTCGCGAGACGCGACATATATGAGGATTAAACCAACTGAATAGATGTAAATTGCTTTCAAATCTATTCAATTGGTTTAATCCTCATACATTTCTTTGTTTTTCTCGGAAATAGAAAACCCCTTCAACATATGAAGGGGGTAATGTACAGTTCGAATATTCATCGATCGTAACACCACCCATCCTCGTGGGCCATTCGGCATTGCTCTTCATGGCAGGTCTCCTGACTTAACCTGTATTGTTTTATCAACCTTCCCATTCTTTTGAACAGTGGCAATTAGACAAAACACAAGTTTTACAGTGGCGGGACCGTGTTGGATTTTCACCAAACTTCCCTTTTAAATCGATCGAAATCGATACCATAAAGCACAGTATTCAGTTCAGACTCATTCTAACAGGGCATTTATTTAATGTCAACACCACTCTTGAATGTATACACGCATACTTATTATTCCACTAAAATTCTGAGCTAAAGTGGAGTCCCTTAATAGTTAGGGAGTTGTTTTCTCTAAGGGTAACAGATTCATATTTGAAATTACCTTTGGAGCCACTAATAATTCTAATGTCAGGACGCAGTGGATATCCTTTTGGAACATGATCTACAACAGCAATTTGCCCTGTGCTTAACTTAACAAGTGATCCTGTTGGATACGGATTCACCTTTTTTACAAATATATTCACCAAATCTAAGTTGTAATGACGACCTGCACTCCCCATGATATATTCAATTGCCTCAGCGGGCTCAAGTGCTCGTCTGTATGGTCTGTCCGATGTCATGGCATCATAAATATCTGTTATACCAACAATTTGGGCCAACTGATGAATTTCCGACCCCATTGTTCTATTAGGATAACCTGAACCATCTAGGTGTTCGTGGTGTTGTAGGGCTATTGCTTTAACATATGCACTTAAAAAAGCGTGTTCTTTCAAATAGGAATGCCCTTTTTTTGAATGCATTAGGATTTCTATTTTCTCTTCTTTAGTTAAAGCACCTTTTTTATAAGTAATTGTTGGATCAATAAGTGCCATACCAATATCATGAAAAATTGAACCAACAAATAATTGACGGATCATTTCGTTTCCAAGACCAACTTCCCATCCTATTAAAACCGACAAAATTGCTGTATTAAAGGCTGAGCTATAGAGGTAGTTATCGACATTTTTTTATATCAATATAATCAAGCTGCTTGTTTTTTGCCGAACTCAAGTCATATAATACGTCTTCAGTTAGTTTATTCAGTTCATCAATGTACTCAAATATTGATTTAGGTTTCCATTCATTTTGAGTGTTCCTATGTCCAGCAGCATCGAAAATATCACGTATTAACATCATACCTTTGTGACGCAAATTAGGATCTACCATCCTATCAATCTCGATATTGCTATGTTCATCGTGAATATATACTGTAAAAATACTGTTAGCATTGATTTTTTCAATCATATTGGCTGAAAGTTTTGCTCCAGCCTTAAGTAACACTCTACCATCGAGTGTATATAGAGTATCTGCTAATATGGCATCTGTAGGAATTAATTCAGTAGGTACTATACGCATAACGTCCCCTTCTTTTCTAGTTATTTAGACCCATAATAATAGCATACATAAACTAAGTTGTTATTTCAATATTCGTAGTATTGAAAGTGACTAAAGTCCTTAAGTGATTAACCCTATTTTTATATTACCCTTTTGAATTGTTTGTATGACATAAAATAAAAAAACGACCCCCTAATGG
>JDSF01000133.1_pt1 | contig 55049 bp, 91 predicted proteins | sample 199441 | NCBI WGS metagenome assembly JDSF01 (sample SAMN02592751, study PRJNA231836) | bioreactor metagenome | isolation source: continuous culture bioreactor denitrification-DNRA | place: Germany: Bremen
TCAGTCTCAGACAATTCATGAAGAAGGATCTTGTCCCATTCGTAAAGCAGTCTATTGAGGAAGCAGGCATAAAAGAGATGGGATTTGAGTTTGAGATTACCGAGAGTATCTTCACTGAGGATTTAACCACTATCTCAACAATCATGCATGAGATAAGTAAACTGAATATACAGTTTGCCATAGATGATTTCGGTACAGGATACAGTTCCATAGGGTATCTCAAAAAAAATGCCTATAAGCACACTCAAAATCGACAGGAGTTATATCAGCTCCATAGAGCATAGTCAGGAGAACGAATCCATAGTCTCGTCTGTGATCCTCATGGCAAAAAGTCTCGGGCTTACTGTGGTCGCAGAAGGTGCAGAGACAGAGGCACAGGTGGAAAGTCTCAAATCTATGGGGTGCAATATAGTGCAGGGCTACTACTTCGGCAGACCTATGCCTTTCAACAAGTTCAAAGAATTTGTAAGAAACTGGAATCAATAGACTCTTGCAGTTTTTTATTTTTTCGGGGCTATTCTTTCGTCCTAGTATCATAAGGGGTGACAATCTTGGCAATCGGAATTTTTTGACTCGGGTGTCGGCGGACTGACTGTTTATAAAAAAAATTGCAGAACACTTTCCTGATCTCGATATCCATTATCTCGGCGATACAGCCAGAGTTCCATACGGCAGCAGATCAAAAGAGACAGTAATCAACTACAGCCTTCAATGTGCAGGTTTTCTCATCGACAATTTCAACATTGACACAATAGTCATAGCATGCAATACGGCATCCTCTTATGCAATCGACCACATCAGAGAGAAGTATAAAGTTAACGTCATCGGTGTTGTAGAGCCGGGTGCAAGCAGAGCTCTTGAGACTACAGACAATAAAAAATATCGGCGTTATAGGGACGAGAGCAACCGTCAGAAGTGAGTCATATGTGCAGGCTCTTAGGAATATCGATAGAAACGTTGCCGTTCAGCAGACTGCGTGTCCGCTCTTTGTACCTATCGTCGAAGAGATGCTTGTCGACACGGATATCGCCAAACAGGTAGTCAAACACTATCTGGATGGTCTCACTGCAACAGGGATAGACACTCTCATACTTGGATGCACACACTATCCGCTCCTGAAAGACACTATATCGGAGCAATACCCGAATTTGAAAATAGTAGATTCATCGGAAGCAATTATTGAATGTATAAACAAACTCTCGATAGACACCAACCAGAGCGGTATCAGAGAGATATATCTGACAGACGAGTCACCCGCATTCGAAACACTTAAAAAATGTTCTAGCTGGCGGACTCACATCAAAAAAAAGCTGTCCTTAACTGCTAAATATATTCACTGCACAGCTCTCCAAGCTTTGCGACCCCTTTTTTCGATCCGCTCATCCATAGGGTATCCGCAATTCAGACGCATACAGTTATTATATTTATTCTGCGAAGTGAATATCGACCCGGGTGAGAAAGATATCTTATTCTCCAATGCTTTATGCAGCAAATCATTAGTATCCACCTGTTCGGGTAACTCTATCCACATTACAAAACCGCCCATAGGTGTAGAAACCTTTGTCCCTTCGGGGAAATATTTCAAAACTTTCAGCGTGTAGCTTTCCAGATGGTTTTTTTATGGCATTATTCAGCTTTCTTAGATGTCTCGGATATTTACCCGATGCGAGATAATGGGCTATAGTGAGCTGAGAAACCTCATTGGACGCAAGAGAGCACGCCATTTTCTGCTTTATGATCTTATCATAATATCTGCCCGGCTCTATCCAGCCTATCCTTATCCCTGACGAAAGAGTCTTGGAGAAAGATGATACGTGTATAACATTCCCGTCTTTGTCGTACTTTTTTCATGTTACTGCCGCGTTTCCCGTTGAAAGCAAAGTCGCCGTTGATATCGTCTTCAATGATCGGGACGTTAAACCTGCTGCAAATCTCAACAATCTCCTTTTTAATCTCTTCAGGATAACTGTGCCCAAGGGGATTGCCATAATTAGGCTGAGTGAGGAACGCCTTCACGCCGTATCTTTTTACTGCATGGTAGAAGTCATCAATATCTATACCGTATTCGGGGCAGGTGGGGAGCTCCATAGCAAAGACTTTGCTTGTCTCAAGCAGGTGCATAAATCCGAAATAGCTGGGGGGGGATTCCATCAATATCAGATCACCTGGGCAGTCAGAGCACGTAGAGCCAGAGACATCCCCTCCGATGCTCCATTGGTGGCAATTATATTATCTGAATGAACATCATTACCGTTCATATTCATGTAATAGGCGATCTGCTGACGGAAAAAACTTCACCCCTTTGGTGTCTCCGTATTCGAGACTTGAGAAGTGTTCCATATTCAGAACCTTCTTCATTATGTTCACCAGTTCTTTATGGGGGAGCAAATCCATCGACGGTATAGCACAGCCCAGTGGAATCATATCCGGGTCAACCATGGCATCCAGTATACTTTGGATATTGTCACTCTTGGTCACCTGCACAGGCTCACAGCTTGGCTTCGTCTTTGAGATCTGTTCTCTCGGTACAAATGTACCCTTTGATACATAAAAACCTGACTGAGGTTTAGCCTCGAGCATGCCGACAGACTCTAATTCCATATATGCTTGCATAACAGTTGATATACTGACACCCTGATCTTCACTCATTTTTCTAAGGGAAGGGACTTTATCCCCGGGCTTCAATATCTCATTTTTGACCATATTGACAATAACATCCATCACTTGACGGAACTTATAATCCTGCTTTAGTTTTGTCATACATCACCTAAACTGTTATGCCTACATTTTATATTTTCTGTATCTGTTATGATAACTGTTATATCTTTATATTACAATCAGAAAATATGAGAGGCAGAGGCATGACACTAAAAGATAGCTTGAAACTCAACCGCTTTGAAGCAACAGGCATTGACGGACAAAAATCTGTCAGTATTCTTTGTAATGAAGGCTCTTTATGGATTACTGCCGGCAAAGGATTTAACGACATAGTTCTGAAAAAAAGATCAGCAAATCAGCCTCATCTCCAAAGAGAGGATAGTTATTGAGGCTTTAGCCGACAGCAGAGCATCGATATTTACACGTCTCTCATCAAACGAGTGCGAAACAGCACAGCAACTTTAGAAGCAAACAGGAGTTCCCTCCTGATATCAAACGTAAACTGGGGCACAGGGTAATAATCCTGTGCCTCTTTTAATTTCCACATTCTGCTTTTATGCTATAATTCTAGTGTGGAGGCTGCCATGGACGAACTCAGAAAATTACTGGAAAGATCAAAAAACATCACTCTTCCTCACCAGTGCAGGAATGAGTGCAGATTCAGGGATACCTACTTTTCGTGACAGAGAGGGATACTGGAGAAACTTTCCGATATTCAAAGAGAAGGGGCTTCAGCCTCAGGAACTTGCATCACCCGGTTCATTCAGGATGCAGGCACATCATAGCTGGGCATTTTATGAGTGGCGTAGACGTAACGCAAGAGAGAATACCCCTCACCACGGTTATCAGGTTATTAATGAAATGATAAATAACTATTTCGACCTCTCCTTTGTCCATACTACCAACACAGACGGCTATCACATCATATCGGGTCTGGACTCTGAAAAGGTTATGGAGGTACACGGGTCTATGTGGAGACTGCAGTGCATGAAAGGCTCGACTGCAGATACGCCTATCAGGACAACGAAGAAGTACCCCTCTGCGACCTGGACTATGAAACTATGACCGCCACAAATATGCCATACTGCCCTGAATGCGGTTCGCTCCTGCGTCCGCACATCCTCATGTTCGGTGACTGGGAGTATATGGAGCACACAGATCAATACCCGAATTTTCAGAAATTCATCTCTCGGGTGGGGATACCGGATGTGATATTCCTCGTCGGTTCCAGCAGCGAGATACCGACCAACGACTATATTGCCCAGAAATTTCAGGAAAAGGGCTCAATGGTGATAACTATCAACCCGGATTTGTCTTCAACCAGAGTCTGCAAACCTGATATCTTCATACAGAAAGGAGCTTTAGAAGCTTTTGAAGAGATCGAAGAGATAATCGGCAGCATTACCTGAGACTTCTTGATTTATACCTTTAAAAAACTCTTGACACCTTATACCTGAATTCTTATTCTATTCCTGTTAGCACTCATCAGCACCGAGTGCTAATAACAGCAATAATGCGTATCTCACAAATTAGTTACATATTGAGAGGTGGTCTGCGTTGGGCACACTTAACGAAAGAGAGGAGATAGTCCTTAAAACAATTATTGACGAATTCGTTCAAAGCAACGAGCCCGTTGGTTCACGTTTTATCTCCAAGACCGGTATGCTCAAACTTGGCCCTGCTTCAATACGTAACATTATGAGCGACTTAGAAGATAAAGGCTACATAATGCAGCCTCACACTTCATCTGGCCGCATCCCGTCAGACGAGGGTTACAGATATTATATAGACAAACTCGTTACCTTCGATGCCGACAAAGAGACCATTATCAACACACTCAAAGCTGAGTGTAATGCTGACAACATAAGCGGAGTGCTGAAAAAAGGTGAGCGACAACCTCGGAAGACTTACCAGCTCCGTAGGGTTTGTTATCTCTCCGAAACTGAACACTATGCTCCTTAAGCATATAGAGTTTGTCAGATTAAACTCTACAACGATTTTGGCTGTTGTAGTAGCAAAGACAGGGATAGTTCATAACGTAATGTTTGACATAGACCCGTCTATAAAAGAATCCGAGCTTACTCAGGTGAGCAATTACCTGAACCATCACTTTGAAAACAAAAGCCTGATGGAAGTGAAGATGAAGATCATGAATGAGATGAAGACAGACAAGATGAAAATGGATCATCTTTTCCGCAATGTCTCGACAATGGCAGAAGGTATCTTTTCGAGAAGCAGCGGAGATTCAGACATTATTGTGAGCAGCACATCAGGAGTTCTCGGACTTCCTGAGTTTTCGGATGTGAACAGGCTCAAAGGGCTTCTTGATACGTTTGAAGAGAAAAAAAATTTATCTTTGACGTTCTCGATAAATGTCAGAACGAAAAGGGTGTAAATATATTTGTCGGTGCAGAGATAGGGCGGGAAGAGATATCCGAGCTGGGGCTTGTGACAAAAAACATACAGCAGGGGCGGAAACGTCGTGGGTATGCTTGGGATCATAGGACCTAAACGTATGAGATACTCAGATGTCGTCTCTGTTGTGGACTGCTCTGCGGAGATAGTCTCAGGCATACTTGGGAAATTTATAGAGAGTAAGTGAGGAATTATAGATGGAAGAGATTAAAGACGAAAACGAACAACAACCAGAAACCGAAGAGGTTGCAGAAGAAGAGAAGGACGAACTGACGATCCTTCAGGAGCAGAATATCCGCCTTCTTGAGCAGATGAACGAAGCAAAGGATAACGAGCTCCGTGCCATGGCAGAGATGGAGAATGTTCGTAAAAGACTTGTAAAGGAGTTTGACGATAAACTGAAATACTCCAACCAGAACCTTATTGCAGGGCTTTTCCCTGTTATGGACAACTTCGAGACTGCTCTTGATCATATCAACCCTGAAAACCCTGTGGAATCACTGAAAGAGGGTGTTGAGCTGACACTTAAGCAGATGAGAGAAGTTCTTGAGAAGAACGGGCTTGAAGAGATAGTGCTGAATGTCGGTGATGAGTTTAATCCTCTTTTCCACGAGGCTCTCATGGTTGAAGCGTCCGACGAGTATGAGAACAATGCAGTGCTTATGATCCTCCAGAAAGGTTATAAGCTTCACGGCAGAGTCGTCCGCCCGTCAAAAGTAAAAGTAAACAAAAAGAGCTGATACTTATATCCAAGTGACTAAATATGCAGCTCGTAATTATAGAAGTAAAAAAACACATATAAAGGAGACAATTAAAATGGCTGGAACATCAAAAAAAAGGTTATAGGTATCGACTTGGGTACTACTAACTCTTGTGTGAGCGTTATGGAGGGCGGTAAGCCGAAAGTAATCGCTAACGCAGAAGGGACTCTCACCACTCCATCAGTGGTGGCATTCACAGACACAGACAAACTTGTAGGTCAGCTTGCGAAAAGACAGGCTATCACTAACCCTGAAAATACAATATTCTCTATCAAAAGACTTGTAGGTCGTAAGATAGACGCTAAAGAAGTACAGAAGGCGAAAGATATCCTCCCATATGCTATCGTTGCATCTGACAACAATGACGCATGGGTAGAGGTAAAGGGTAAGAAATACGCACCTCAGGAAATCTCTGCTATGATCCTTCAGAAACTGAAGTCAACAGCGGAAGACTATCTCGGTGAAACAGTCACAGAGGCTGTTATCACTGTACCTGCCTACTTCAACGACGCACAGCGTCAGGCGACAAAAGACGCAGGTAAGATCGCAGGGCTTAATGTTCAGCGTATCATCAACGAGCCGACAGCGGCTGCCCTCGCATACGGTCTGGAAAAAGACAACGATCACAAAATCGCTGTTTACGACCTTGGTGGCGGTACATTCGATATTTCTATCCTTGAGCTTGGCGACGGTGTATTCGAAGTTAAGTCTACTAACGGTGACACATTCCTTGGTGGTGACGACTTCGACATGAGAGTTGTCGAGTGGCTCATCGATGAATTTAAAAAAAGAGAATGGTGTAGACCTTAAAAAACGATAAAATGGCACTCCAGAGACTTAAAGAAGCTGCGGAAAAAAGCTAAGCACGAGCTCTCTACAGCAGGTGAGACAGAGATCAACCTTCCTTTCATCACTGCTGATGCATCCGGACCTAAACACCTTGTTGTTAAGCTCTCCAGAAGCAAGTTCGAGTCACTCGTGGGCGACCTCGTAGAGAACTCACTCAAGCCTTGTAAGCTCGCTCTTCAGGATGCAGGTCTCTCTGCAAGCCAGATAGACGAGGTTATCCTTGTCGGTGGTATGACAAGAATGCCGCTTGTACAGAGAAAAGTTCAGGAGTTCTTCAATAAAGAGCCGCACAAAGGTATCAACCCTGATGAGGTTGTTGCCGTGGGTGCTGCGATTCAGGGTGCTGTTCTTGCAGGTGACGTGAAGGATGTTCTCCTTCTCGACGTTACTCCTCTCTCTCTCGGTATAGAGACACTCGGCGGAGTTATGACAAAGATCATCACAAGAAATACAACAATCCCTGCACGTCAGTCACAGGTTTTCACAACTGCTGCCGACAACCAGACATCCGTTACTATCTCTGTTCTTCAGGGTGAGCGTGAGATGTCCAGCGACAACAAGTCTATCGGACGTTTCGACCTTGTAGGTATCCCGTCAGCACCTAGAGGCATCCCGCAGATCGAAGTTTCATTCGATATAGACGCGAACGGTATACTCCATGTTGCTGCTAAAGATCAGGGGACAGGCAAAGAGCAGTCCATCCGTATCACTCCGTCAAGCGGTCTCTCAGATGAGGAGATCGAGCAGATGGTTAAGGATGCTGAGATCAATGCTGAAGCTGACAAAAAAAAGAAGAAAGCAATCATCGAAGTCAAAAAATCAGGCTGATACACTCATCTACTCAACAGAGAAGTCTCTTGCTGAGCACGGTGACAAGGTTGATGAGCAGACTAAGAAAGCTATCGAAGAAGCACTTGCAGATCTTAAAGAGAAATCCGCAGGTGACGATGCAGACGCTATCACAGCTTCCATAGAAAAAACTCACACAGTCGGCACACAAACTAGCTGAAGAGATCTATAAAGAAGCTCAGGCAGAAAACGCCGCTAAAGCTGAAGGCGGCGAGCAGCCGCAGGGTGACGCAGGCGAGCCTACACCTGATGATGTAGTGGATGCAGAATTCGAAGAAGTAAAGGACGAAGACAAGAAATAAGTGCTTTAAGCACATTATATATAGGGCGATACAACAGGTGTCGCCCTCTTTTTTCTTTAAAAAAATAATACAGGTGGATAATATGTCATTGTCCACCTATGTTTCTTTTTAACGAACGAGGATTTATACATGTCTAAAGACTATTACGAAATACTGGGCGTAAAGAAAAAACGCCACAGAAGCAGAACTAAAAAAAAGCATACCGAAAAAGAGCTATGGAATTTCATCCGGACAGAAACCCGGGTGATCAGGTAGCCGAAGAAAAATTTCGTGAGATAAATGAAGCCTATCAGGTACTGTCAGACGGGACAAAGCGTGCACAGTATGACCAATACGGGCGTGTCTTTGACGAAAACAGCGGATTCGGCGGCGGTGGCGGCGGATTCAGCGGCGGTGAAACCATCTTCGAGGAATTCTTCGGTGATGTATTCGGCGATTTCTTCGGTACAACAGGCAATACCAAAAGGAAACGCAGACCACAGAAAGGTCAGTCACTCCAATACAATCTGGATATAACATTCATGGAAGCAGCTTTCGGCTGTGATAAAGAGATAGAAGTCCCTACAACTGAGAATTGTGGAAGATGCGACGGATCAGGTGCTGAGCCGGGTGCAATGGAAACATGTTCCACTTGCCACGGTTCAGGTACTGTTCAACGCAGGCAGGGGCTCTTCGCCATCAGCACTCCATGTTCAAACTGCGGCGGTGTCGGACAAGTTATTAAAGAGGTCTGCACAGAATGCCGTGGGGCAGGCACACACAGAAAGAATAATAAGATAAACCTGAAAGTTCCTGCAGGCATAGAGAGCGGAATGACCCTCAGGGTGAACGGCAAAGGGAACGCAGGTTTGAATGGCGGACCTAACGGCGACCTTTACGTCGAAGTAAACGTAATCGACCATGATTTCTTCCGCAGGGAAGGGCGTGAAATATATGTGGAACTCCCTGTATCTTTTGTGGATGCCATCATGGGTAAAGAGATAGAGATTTCCACTCTGGAAGGTAAAGAGAAACTCGAGATTAAACCCGGAACTCAGCCCGGCGACAGGATAGTCCTTAAAGGGAAAGGTCTGCCGGATGTTCAGGGCTATGGTGTCGGAAATATGAACATAGATATCAAAGTGCTCCTCCCTACTAAACTGACAAAGGAACAGAAAGAACTTCTCCAGCAGTTTGACGGAGCTACTACAGATAAAAACTATTCGTCACACAAGTCCATATGGGACAAAATGAAGGACTTTATAAGCTAACAGTTTAGCAACTGGGGCTTATCACAAAACTGTGATCGCTATTAAAAAAGTGCCTCACTAGACGGCTTCCGTTGGTCGTTTGCCAGGTTTTAAAGGTTTTGTAGTAATATTATGATATAGTAACTGTATGTTTTTAGAACCGTTTCACAAGTTATAACTGTTAAGAAGCAGTATTTCGGAGATAGAAAATGTCAGAAAAGATGTGGGGCGGGAGATTTGCTCTCCCGACAGATAAGTTTGTAGAAGAGTTTAATGCATCTGTTCATTTCGATAACAGATTTTATAAGTATGATATCAAAGGGAGCATGGCTCACGCAAAAAAAATGCTCGCTAAGCAGAGTATAATCTCGGAAGATGACCGTGACAACATCCTCAAAGGGCTTGAGCAGGTTTTATCAGAAATTGAATCAGGTAATTTCGAATGGAAGACAGAGGATGAGGATATCCACATGGCTGTTGAAAAAACGCCTGACGGAGATCGTCGGTGATGCCGGGAAACGCCTTCATACGGCCAGAAGCAGAAACGATCAGGTAGCTGTGGATTTCAGAATGTATATGAAGGATGAGATCCTCCAGATACAGGCTTTGCTGGCTGAACTCCTCAAAACCCTTATACATAAAGCCGAAGCTGAAAAAGAAGTGATGATGCCAGGTTTCACACACCTGCAAACCGCCCAGCCTATACTGTTTGCTCACTGGCTAATGGCATACTTCCAAATGCTGAAGAGGGATTTCACCCGTTTCGCAGACTGTCTTGAGCGTATGGATTATTGTCCGCTTGGTGCAGGAGCACTTGCAGGGACAACATTCGACATAGACAGGCACTTTACGGCATCCGAGCTCGGATTTAAAGCACCTACAGAAAACTCTCTCGATTCTGTTTCTGACAGAGATTTTGCCATAGAGTTCCTTTCCACATGCTCAATATGCCAGATGCACCTCTCACGTTTCAGTGAAGAGCTGATAATATATTCTACATCCGAATTCAGCTTTATAGAGCTGTCTGATGATTTCTGCACAGGCTCGTCCATCATGCCGCAGAAAAAGAACCCCGACATGCCTGAGCTCATTCGTGGCAAAACTGGACGGGTATACGGAAGCCTAATAAGCATGCTCACAACTATGAAAGGATTGCCGCTGGCTTACAACAAAGATATGCAGGAGGACAAAGAACCCGTGTTCGATGCCCTCGACACAATAAAAGCTTCACTTAAGGTTTTCGCACCTATGGTGGAGAAGATGAAACTGCGTCCTGCAAATATGGAAAAGAGTGCAGGTGCAGGTTACTCAACTGCCACTGACCTCGCTGATTATCTTGTCCGCAAAGGAGTCCCTTTCCGTCAGTCACATCACATTGTCGGCTCTACTGTGGCCTATGCCATTGAAAAGAATGTAGACATAAGTGAGCTTACCATCGATGAATTTAAGCGGTTCTCAGATGTGATCTCAGATGATATCTATCAGTTTATCACTGTCAGAGCATCCGTGAACAGCAGGAGTGCATACGGCGGAACAGCGGAAATATCTGTCAAAGAACAGCTTAAAAAATGCTACAAAGTATATAAATGAAATATATTAACTTCATATTACTAATACTCTTACTGGTGGGCTGTGGGAAGAAGACTGACCCCATCCCGAAGGATGCTCTTGAGAATATAGCTCCCCCCCACAAAGGTAATTGTGACGGCACAGCCTGAAGGGGTCTTCATAGCCAATAATGAAGATGCAATCATTATTGTGGAAAGAGCTGTACCAGAAGGTGATACCTGCTCGGAGTATAAGCAGATTAAAATACTTGAGCCGAAAGCAGACTTCATAGATACGACAGTCGAGGCGGACAACGCTACTATTACAGATTAACCAAAAGAACCATAAAATATAAACTGCACTCAGACCCACGTGTATTCCCTGTGGTTTATCAGATACCGCCCGTTGTCTCCGATGCCTCTTTTAACATCGAATCTGATCAGATAACAGTGGACATCACACCGTCTAAAGAGTTTATGCGTATGGATATTTATTCAGACAGCAATCTTCTGGCGACAACAGGAAAAAACTTCCGCAACTATACCTGCGACTGGTCTTTCAAATAAGCTGACCATAAGGCTGACAGATTATTTCGGAAATAAAGGTGCTGTATATTCATTGGATATCACACCACCGAAGGCTATAACTGCACCTGACAAAGTGACAGGGCTGGCTGCTGCCGATATAGGCGGAGCTTTGCGTGTAGTATGGGATAATACGCTGGATAACCTCAAATATGAGGTTAAAATATGCGAAAATGTTTCATGTGAAACCCTTTCTACACCTCTTCCGTTCCTCGTATATAAGAAAGAGTTTGACAAGTGCATAAATATAACTGTAAATGCTCTGAGTGAAAATATCAGATCAGAAGACAGCTCAATCAGATTTTGCAAATAATAAGGATACAAATATATGTTTACAGTCGGAATCATCGGCAGACCTAACGTGGGCAAATCCACACTTTTCAACAGACTCGCAGGGCAAAGACTGGCTATAGTCGACGATATGCCCGGTGTCACACGTGACAGAATAGAATTTACATCCGACTGGGAAGGTCAGAGATTCAGCATAGTCGATACCGCAGGATTCGACCTTAAGGAAGAGCTTGTCAAAAAAGAGATGCAGGCACAGTTTTACTCCGCCCTTGATCAGGCTGATTTTTTTTATCGTCATGGTCGACGGAACAGAAGGGGTTCACACCCTCGATGAGATGGTTGTGAATATGCTCAGACAAAAAGAGAAGCCGTTCCAGCTTGTTGTTAACAAAATAGATTCTGACGGCAGAGAATCACTCCTCTACGATTTCTATAGGCTCGGAATACAAAATATCATCGGCATAAGTGCCTCACACGGCAGAAATGTAGATATGCTCCTCGATGAAATCATAAAACACATACCCGAAGCACGACAAGACCGATCCTTACAAAGACCGCATTAAGATTGTCGTCACAGGTCGTCCGAATGTCGGTAAATCCAGCATGATAAACAAGTGGCTGGGCGAAGAACGTCTTATTGTGACACCTATCCCGGGTACAACACGTGACGCAGTGGATACTTTCTTTGAAATCGACAATGACAAATATGTCCTTATAGACACTGCAGGCATCCGAAAGAAGAAATCCATGTTCAAAGATAAGATAGAGAAATACGGCTATTTCCGCTGGAAAGATGCTGTTGAGCGTGCCGACATATCTGTCTGTATCATTGACGCAGTGGAGGGGCTCACGGAGAGGGATGTTAAAGTTATCGCTGATACATGGGAAGCAGGCAGACCTGTTATCCTGGTAATAAACAAATGGGATCTCATAGAAGAGAAAGACGAAGAAGCGAAAAAATTCATGAGCGATGTGGACTATAAGCTTCAATTCCTTAATAATCCGCCGATAATCTTCACCTCAACCATAACAGGCAAGAATATCTATAAAATTTTCAAAGCTGCTAAAGAACTATACATCGAAGCATCCAAGCGTATATCAACCCATAAGCTTCAGCACATCATAGAAGAAGCTGTATACAGACACCAACCGCCTGTAGTAAAAAAACAGACGAATCAAATTTTACTACATCACACAAGTCAGCATCCATCCGCCGGAGTTTGTCGTCTTTGTCAACTATCCGGACTCAGTCCATTTCTCTTATCAGAGATTTCTGGTCAACCTCATAAGGGAGTATCACGGTTTTGCCGGTGTTCCTGTTGTCGTTAACCTTAGAAAACGTGGTGAGAGCAAGGGCGAAAAGATGAAAGATGAGGACTAAGGATAGACTCCACCTGTTATTTTAAGCTTTTTTTACCTCAATTTTGCACTTATTTTACAAAAAAGCGTTCTATACACTCAGTTTATGCTGGAAATCTCCGATAAGTTGTAATATAAAGCTTAACTTGCAATCTTTTTTGCGTCGCAACGAAAAGAAGCTAAGAATAACTGAAAAAAGGTGTAATATGCGCTATGATTTAGCAAAAAAGCGGAAATGGCCTGACCTATGAAATCCGCGGAATTGTCGAAGTAGCTAAGCTGCTCGAAAAGAAGGGTGTCGAAATATGTTATGAAAACATCGGAGACCCTGTAGCAAAAGGTGAAAAAATCCCTGAGTGGATGAAAGATACTATCGCTGATATAGTCAAAAATCACGATCTTTCATTCGCATACTGCCCAACCAAAGGTGCTGAAGAAGTACGCGAGTTCCTCGCGGAAAGAAACAACGCCAGAGGCGGAGCTCAGATCACCAAAGATGACATCATATTTTTTTAACGGACTTGGCGACGCAATTGCACGAGCGTATAGCTCAATCAGAGTAGATGCAAGGATTATGCTCCCTGAACCTACTTACTCTACACACCTGCTGGCAGAGGTGCTTCACGCATCTTATCCTCCTAACACATACAGAATGAACCCTTATGATAACTGGAGACCTGACCTCAAAGAGCTCGAGAGAAAAGTGAGAAGCTCTAATTCCGTGGTTGGTATTTTGGTAATAAACCCTGATAACCCCACAGGATATGTACACACTGAAGAAGACCTGAGAAAGATCGTAGAGATTGCAAAAGAGTACGAACTCATGCTTATCTTCGATGAGATCTATCTCAACATGCTCTACAATGGTCAGGAGACCGTAGCTCTGGCTGATATCATCGGTGATGTGCCGGGTATATCCATGAAGGTATATCAAAAGAATACCCATGGCCGGGAGCAAGATGCGGATGGATGGAGGTTTATAATGCTGACAAAGACGAGGCTTTTGCTCGTTTTATCAATGCAATACTAAACCAGAAGATGTCAGAGGTTTGCTCAACAACCCTCCCTCAGCTATCCATACCACCTATTATGTCTCATCCTGAATATCAGGGGTATCTTGCTGAGAGACTCAAGCACTACGAAAAGCTCTCAAACATCGCATACAACATACTGAAAGACTGTCCATACGTGGTTGTCAACCGTTCAAACGGTGCTTTTTTTTATATGTCGGTGGTATTTAACGAAGCCGTATTATCCGACCAACAGAAGCTTAAGATAGGGTTAGATGATGTCAGAGAGATAGTGGAAAATCTCACAGACGGAAGCCGCATGGAGATGGATAAGCGTTTTGTTTATTACCTTCTTGGTGCTACGGGTATATGCGTCGTTCCGCTCACATCATTCTTTACGTCTACTCCGGGATTCAGAATGACTCTGCTCGAAAAGGATGTGGATAAATTTGAAAATACGGTGAAGACGATCAAAGATAAGATTGTCGAATATGTAGAATCCAGTAAATGCCCTGCCTAGGGTTTTAAGTTATAATAATAAGAGCACCATTCTTCGGGGTGGTGTTTTTTTTATGCCAGAATCTCTTCTATCTTCTTGACTAATTCTTTTATAATAAGGGGTTTTATCATGACTACATGATCCTCTTCTATGAAGCCCTCTTTCCTGTGAGCCTCCCCCCCCACATAACCGGTAGTAAATATTATTTTCATATCAGGTTTAATTGCCAGCATCTCTTTATATGCCGTTATACCGCTCATCACAGGCATAACTATATCACTCACCACTAAGTCTATATCTGCGTGATCCTCTTTGAAAATATCGAGAGCCTCTTTCCCGTTCACAGCCTCCCGAACATCATAACCGTATATATCCAGTGCATGTGCAAGGGATTCCCGAACTACCTTCTCATCCTCCACCAAAAGAACCTTCGCACTCTTTGCAGGGGTTTCATCTATATCTGAAGTATCTTCTGCAGGGTCGTCTATCCTCTCGTCTGTTATTGGGAGCTTGATAATAAACTCTGTCCCCTTCCCCTCTTCGCTCAGGCACTCTATAGTCCCTTTGTGCCTCTCTATAATATCTGTAACTATGTAAAGACCAAGCCCTGTCCCTTTCCCCTCTTTTTTCGTTGTATAAAAAAGGTTCAAAGATGGTCTCCATTATCTTCTTAGGTATCCCGCACCCGTTGTCGCGTACACTGATAACTGCATATTCCCTGAAACCGCCATGAGCACTCTCATCACTCACCATAGATTTGTCTACTTTGAAAGACAGTACCCCTTCATTTTCTATGGCGTCTCTGGCATTGGTTGCCAGATTGATTATAACCTGTTCGAGCTGTACAGGGTCGCCCAGTATATTAACGTCCTCTTCGAGCAGTTCGAATTTAAGCTCGATCCTGCTCCCTATAACCATTGATAGGAATTCTCCCACGGATTTTATAAGGGAGTTTACGCAAATCACACGTTCTGCCTGCTTCTCTTTTCTGGTGAAAGTGAGAAGGTTTTGAGTCAGGCTTTTCGCCCTGACAGTCAGTTCCGATATCTTTTCGGCATATACATAAAACCTGCTGTCTTTATCCATCTTACGTTTCATTATCGACGAAAATCCGCCTATAGCGGTGAGCATATTTGTAAAATCGTGTGCAATGCCACTGGTTAGCTCCCCTACCGTCTCCATCTTCTGAGCATGCAGGAGCTGTGATTTTATCCTTACCCTCTCGGTGATATCCTCTTCCACAATAACTATGTTAGTCACATTTATCCCGTCTGCAAGCACTGGAGAAACAGAGCCGAGAACTATATATTCGCTCCCGTCATCACCTGTCTTTTGATATTCTCCGACCCAGCTTTCGCCTGTTTTGCACTTTTGCAACGCTTCGAAGAAATCCAGACCGCTGCTCTCATAAAGCCTTTGTTCTGTTATATTTTTACCTATGAATTCTTGTCTGGTAGAACCTGCCGTATTTATCTGAGCCTTATTCGCATATATGATCTGAAATTTCTCGTCTATGACGGTAACAGCCGAAGCACTCGCGTCTATCGCCATATTCAACACCAAGGCGTGCTGTTTAGCACTCTCAGCCTCTGTTGTGTCATGTATGATGCCGAGTATCGCCGTACTCCCGTCTGTCTCTGCTGTCTGGAATACTGCCTGAGCAGGATACTTTGTTCCGTCTTTCCTGATCAGCCTTGTGTTGAACATAACTCTGCTGGTGGCCCTGTCATCATCTTCGGCATTTACCTGCATTATCTGTTCTGCTATGTCCTGAATATGCTTTCCATATAACTCATGCATCGCATAACCTAAATTCTGCAAAGCCTTTTGATTAGCAAACTTAATACGGTAACTGTCTCCGCCGAGGATATATATCTCGTCTTCTGCCGATTGTATTATGTTCATCAGCTCTTTGATCTCTTGTCTCGCTCTCTTGCCTGCCTGTATTTCGTTATACGCCTTAATCTCTCTTCTGATAACAGGGGTGAGTCTTATAAAGTTGTCCGTGGTTACGTAATCGTCAGCACCTTTTTTCTATAAGGTCTGCCACCTCTTCCTGCAGCTCTTTTTTCTGTTATAATGATCAACGGCAGTTCAGGGTTAGAATATTTTTTGAAAATTGATCACCCTCTCCACGGTTGAAAGCCCCAAAGACTGGTCCACGATACTGAGCACGACCTTATACTCACTCAGCCCTGTTTCAAAGCTGTTGATATCTTTCATAAGCAGTAAGTCGTAATTTTGTGAGTTGGATTTTAAATGCTTCTTCACTGTGGTGAACAGATCGGTATCTGCCGTGAAAAAAATATTATCTGGTGGTTTGGCTCGAGGTTCATATCAGAATATAACCCCTGAAAAGTTTTGTTTACAAGGAAGAAGTAGAATTATTTCTTGTCTTCGTCAAATTCCCTGTATCCGAATTTTTTGGACAGCAGCCTCGCAGCGTCTGTGACAATAGGAGCTACATGCTCATGTATATGCTCTATAGCCATTCTTTCAGACGGAGCAGAGACACTTATTCCCGCTATAACATTCCCCATAAAATCTTTGATAGGTGCACCGACGCATCTGACTCCGAGCTCATACTCTTCGTTGTCTATCGCGTAGCCCATCCTTTTGATCTCAGCCAGCTCCTCTTTCAACTGGTCAAAGTTGCCGATACTGTTAGGTGTGATCCTCTGAAACTCGCCTGAGTAGAGTTTCTCCAGTTCAATCGAGTCGTAGTACGCAAGCTGAGCTTTACCTGTGGCTGTGGCATATGCCGGTCCGACATTACCTATCCTCGGAAGAACTCTAACAGCCTGCTCTGTCTCAATGACATTCAGATAGACAACATTACCGTCACGCAGCACACTGATGTATGATGATTCGCTTGTGTCATTTTTTGAGTTGCTGTAAAACCTGTATGGAGATTTCAATAATATTGAGTTTATTGATATAAGCCTGAGAAATCTGAAAAGTTTTGACTCCAAGTCTGAAGTTTCCTGTGTATCTATTGTGCTCGACATAACCGAGAAGTTCTAATGTTGATAATAGTTTATTAACATTGCTTCTGGTCAGTCCCAGTTCAGTGACTATATCTGTGATACTGAGCTCGTGATCTTGGTCGCCAAGCAGTTCCAATATATCTATAGCGTTACTAACAGCCTGCACGGCGTATTCGGATTTCTCTCTCTTCATGATCACTCCCTAAACAGATTCAGAACACTGTTTATTACACACACACTTGTTCTAATACTTCATATATTTACAAAAAAATCTTGAGTACGTCAATACTATATTTTTTTTAATGTTTCTTCAAATAGAACAAATATAGCACGACATATATCTAAATTATTGTAATATATACTGAATCCGTTTAGTTGCACTCCCCTGAAATATTGCAGGCATAATCAAAACTTTCTACTATAATCCTGTTAAATCTTTCGGCACTAAGCCCAAAATCTGCAAGGTGCTTCTCCATCTCTTCGATGTTATCTTCTTCATAATCCTTAAGCATTCGAAGCAGTTTCCCCAGCTTCCCAGTTCCATTTATGACAGCGTCCTTTATGGACTGCTCGATATTCAGCTCCTTGACGACATCTGATATCTCTTTGTTAAATACAACGTCCATCAGTGATATAAGTCCGACTAAATACGCCGAATCAGACAAAGCCTCGCCTATAGTTGATTCCTTACATATATTCTCCATTGCTCTCGCTCTTATCTGTGCAGTAATCAAGAGCGGATTGTCGAAGCTGTCGTTATTTGGACCTGCATATAGAATCAGATATAGCCACTTAGTAAGGTTTTGTCTGCCGAGTAGTGCTATGGCGTGCTTTATAGAGCTTACATTCCCCTTGGTAAAAAAACGCGGCGGAATTCATAAACTTCAGCAGATTTATGTATAATGCCGGATAGTTCTTGATTTCGCCCTCGAGAACGTGAGCTTCGGCATCCTCTCTGAGCATATTTATCAGTTTAAGTGTCGCAAGTTTAGACGGATCTACAGATTTTTGTGTGATAACGACAGGCTTGGCAAAGTAATACCCCTGATAGAAGAAAAAAGCCCAGCTCTTTGCAGAACTCGTAGTCCTCTATTGTCTCCACCTTTTCCGCCAGCATCTTTACATTCAGCTTCTTGAATATCATCATATTCTTTTTTCAACTGCTCTTTATCGCAGAACATATAGTCGATCTTTATAATATCAACAACACCGAACAGCCTCTTGAATGTATCGAAATACTCTTTGGTCAAAACCATATCGTCTAGGGCAAAGGTATACCCCTGCTTTTTATATTCTGTAATCTTGTCTACAATCTCGTCAGTAACTTTAGTTGTTTCGAGAATCTCTATAACAAATTGATCTTTAGGCAGAATATCTATAACGCCTTCAAGGATTATCCCTTCATCGGCATTTATAAACCCCTTCTTCCCTCCGAGCAGACTCTCAAGCCCGATATTCTGTATCGCATTTATAAGGACTCTTGCAGTGGCGGCTGAATTATCCGTGACATTCGCACTGTTCTCACCCGGCTGCCTGTAAAGCAGCTCATAGGCATCTATCTGCCCCTTCTCATTGAGGATAGGTTGTCTTCCTATATAAAAAATCATTGCTCATACTGATCCTTCTTTTAGATAAATGTAGCTACTTGTTCGGCACTCTTCCTGACTCTCTCCCTTGTCACACCCTCTTTAGGATACCCAAGAGGTGTCAACAGAAGTACCTTTTCATTCTCTGGCAGTTCCAGTGCTTTATGCACAACATCCTCGTCAAACGCTGCGATATAGCAAGTCCCCAGCCCCTGCTCAGTGGCCGCAAGTATAAAGTAGTCAGCAATTATAGTGACATCACACATCAGATAATCTGCCTTGTCACCACGCACCCAGTTTTCATCCATTAGCCCTGTAAACACAACAATTAACGGAGCTTCTCTGAACCAGTCCCTATCGTAGCCGGCATATATCTTCTCTTTCACTCCCTCGTCTTCTACGATATAAACCTTCCACGGTTGTCTGTTAGCTGCACTTGGTGATAGTATACTACTTTCTAAAATAAGATCAATCTTATCTTTTTTTTCAACTTTCTGATCCAGATACCCGCGGAAGCTAAATCTTTTTTTTCTACTAACTTCTTGAATTCCATCTTTTCACCCTTTATCATTGTGTGTAGAGTATTATACCAAATAAGGGGACTAACATGCCAACAGATGTTTTCTTTTCCACTATAGATTGTAAAAAAAAACAAGAGCCCGCTTCTCAAAGTTAAGAAACTAATCAACCGCTGTTCACCTGAAAAAAATGTTTAAAAAAGGGTGATCTCATCGCTATAAAAACTCACTTCGGTGAGCTCGGCAATACAGCCTTTTCACGCCCTATTTTTTTTACGACCTATCATAGAGAAGCTTAATTTCATAGGGACTAAGTCTTACCTAACTGATACTAATACTCTTTATGTCGGCATGCGTACTAATAGTGTTGACCACCTTCATAACGCAACCCTGAATGGATTCAATTATTCCACCCTTCAAGTACCCGTTATTATAGCGGATGGACTTCGTGGTGATAACTCAGTCCCTGTCGATATAGACGGAGAGGTTCTCTCTTCCGTTAAGCTTGCTGCTGATATTGTCTCTGCTGACGGGATGGTTGTGGTCTCACATTTTAAAGGGCATGAAGTGACCGGATTCGGAGGGGCGATAAAGAACCTATCTATGGGATGCTCATGCAGACAAGGTAAGCTGGATATGCATTCAGACTCAAAACCCACAGTCGTTGCCGAGCTTTGTACCTCCTGCGGAAGATGTTTGTCATTTTGTGCTTCCAAAGCAATAGATATGACCCTACAGCTTTTATTAATAAGGACTGTACGGGTTGTGCTATGTGTATCAGTGTTTGCCCTCAGGGAGCGATACACATAAATTGGGATGCTTCATCGACATCTACTCAGACCAAAATGGCAGAGTATGCCGCTGGTGTCGTTAAGGCTCTCGACGGCAATCTTATATATTTAAACGTTATCCTATCAGTCTCACCGGCTTGCGATTGTTACCCTGGTAACGACAGACCTGTGGTTGCCGATATAGGATTCGCAGCCTCAACTGATCCTGTGGCTCTCGACAGAGCATGTATGGACATGGTGACAAAAGCATACGGCGGTACAGATCCGTTTAAAGAGCGTTATCCTGAAGTCGACTCCAACATACAGCTTTCACATTCGGAGAAGATGGGGATAGGCTCAACATCTTATAGACTTATCGAAGTTGAATAACCTAGTTTACCAGCTTCTTTATCTTCTTTGATGTCACTATCTTGTACGCTTCGAGGTCTCTTGTTGTCTTACCTTCGTCGAGCGACTTTATACCTGTCAGGTACTCTGTCAGGAATGAAGGGTTCTTAAGTTTTTCCATGAAGATAACCAGATCGTAACCCAGCATATCTTTTATAGTGGGCAGCTTTTCATAGTCATTATGATACTCTCTGTTGAACTGCTCTATCTCGGCATTGCCTAACAGCAAAACTTCCGTAACTACATACGCCCCTCTGAAATACTCTATATATTCCTGATTAAAGAACAGTTTTCCAAAACCTTCAACAGCACACGCTATTATTGTCTTGTCAGGTTTTTTCAGAATAGAAACGGAGGAACGGAACTACCTTTACTAATTGCTTTTCGCTACCTGCGACTGCAAATGAGATTGTCGCATCTTCACCCAATTCATCTTTGATACTTTTAAGAGTGCTCTGAAAAGACTGATCCTCTACATTAAACTTGTAAACCTTTATATCCGTATCTTTATATTTTTTTTCCTCTATCTCAATTGCTTTCTCATAAAGCCTTTCAGTGTAACCCAGAACAAGATTAAGTCCGCCATTCAGCATTGCCAGATTCACTGCCTCTTCGAACGACTTTTCAAGATCTAAGCCGAATTCATACATATTTGTCTTTGATGTTATAATCTTAGATTTAGCATCCAGTTTAAAATCGTAATCTGTCCTAGTACCTTCGAAATCCAGTTCCACATCAACGCCCAGCTTGCTTATGGAATACAGCATAGCTTCTATCAACTGAGGGTCGCTCTCTGCCGATGTGACGTTTACTACTATTTTTTTTCCATCAAAGGCGTCTCGCCTTCAGCCTTCTCGTCAATATTTATAGGCGTCTCAAATATCTCTATCTCTACCTCGGATTCACCCACTGGCTCTTCTGCCACCACACAAGCTTTTACGTCATCATCATTTACGCCCCTTTTCTCCTGAGCACAATAATGCTTAAATGCCTTCGTGGCCACTTCGTCCATCTCTATACTTTTCAGATACTCCAGCTCTCTTTCAGCCATAATCTCATCATTCGATTTAACAGCAGCGTCATAAAGCCAAAGATGACCCGATACCTTTATAAATCTATCAAGGTAACTGTCATTCATATTCTCTTTTAAAAGGCTGTAGCCCTCTTCAAGTTGATCATTACGCACATAATGCCTGCCAAGTATGAGCCCTGCTGTCATTGCGGCGGACTTATCTTCTGATTCCATCAGGCTCTTCATCTTCCTGATGTCTGATCTGGTCAGATTTTTTAACTGCATAATATTCACGGTTGAAAAGCCTCAGCGGTTTTTTCTTTTTTTGGATTTGCAGGTCAGTTGTTGTACAACCTGCCAGTATCACCAGCACGGTTAATGATAGTATAAGTCCTCTGAATCGGCGTATCGTATCTGACATTTATATACTCCAGCTTTTTTATTTATTAATGAAACTTTGGCGGCAAACAGTTCCTCTTTCACCTGTTCACCCTTATATAGAACCCACACACAATCCTTATCGGCTAACTTTATCGTATAATTAATCATTTGATCAACTTTTGCCACTCCCCTCGAAAGGATCGTCTCAAATTTCCTGTTTTTTGATATTTTCACATCTGGATGTTATAACTTCAACATTCTCTAGCCCCAGCTCACTGACCGCATCTTCGAGAAATTTGCACTTCTTTGCGATACTGTCAATCAGGCTGAATTTAAGCTCAGGATACATTATCGCAAGTATCACACCGGGGAATCCGCCCCCAGTTCCGATATCCGCAACACGCCCTTTTAGTATTTTCGTGTATCTTGTATAGAGCAGAAAGCTGTCCAGCACATGTTTGCGGTAAAAATCCTCTCTGTCCTTTATTCTCGTCAGATTCAACTTAGCATCTAAATGTATCCTGTAGAATTTTTTCTATCAGCTCTAGCTGCTCTTCATTAAAATCATGATATTCTTTTATATTCATTTTTTTACTCATTATATATACGTGCAATAACGATACAGCAGCAGGGGTCATACCTTTTATTCTGCTCGCCTGCCCCAATGTAGCAGGTTTTATACTGTTCAGTTTCTCTACATACTCTCTTCTGAGCCCATGTATATCGGCATAAACAATCTCTTCCGGTATCTTGACACTCTCTATTTTATTGAATTTCTTTATCTCTTCCATCTGCTTATTGAGATAACCTTCGTACTTTACGGCTATCTCGACCTGCTCAGAGAGTTTATCAGACTCCAAGCCGCCGAACATCTCTTTTATGTCTTCATATTTTATTTCCGGTCTACGCAGGAGCTCTTTTGCCGTGAGTCCGCTCCTTGGTGCGACATTATATTTTTTTTCTAATCTTTGAATATTCTCTTCGTTCGGGTTTATCCTTATCCCTGCAAGCCTCTCTATCTCAGCCTCAAAGATATCATTCTCAGCCTTATATCTGTCGTATCTGGTCTTTGATATAAGCCCAAGCTTATAGCCCTTCTCAAGAAGACGTGTTTCTGCATTGTCCTCTCTCAGCCAAAGCCTGTATTCAGCTCTTGAAGAGAACATCCTATATGGTTCATCGACACCTTTATTTACAAGATCATCACACATAACACCGATATAGCTCTCGTCCCTCTGAATGATCATCGGCTCTTTATTATCTATCGCAAGGACGGCATTTATCCCTGCAACAAGCCCCTGTGCGGCAGCCTCTTCGTATCCGCTTGTTCCGTTAAGCTGACCTGAGAAGTACAGACCTTTTATGGATTTCGTCTCCATTGTGGGGTGCAGTGCCGTCGGTTGTACGAAATCATACTCGATAGCGTACGCAGGTCTCACGAACTCAACGTTTTCAAGCCCCGGCACAGACCGATACATTGCAATCTGTACATCTATCGGGAGTGATGATGAGAAACCGTTTGCATAGTATTCTCTTGATTTTAACCCTTCAGGCTCCAAAAAAGATCTGATGTCTATCCTTTTCAGGAAATTTTTTTAACCTTATCCTCTATAGATGGGCAATACCTTGGTCCTACCCCTTGTATAACTCCACCATAAAGCGGCGATCTATGCATGTTTGCTCTTATGATGTCATGGGTCTTTTCATTTGTGTAGGTTATATAGCATGGTACTTGCGGAAGGAGTATCTCTTTAGTCTCAAATGAAAACGGTATAGGAGGGAAATCTCCCGGCTGTTCTTCTATCTTGCTGAAATCGATTGTACCTACATCAAGCCTCGCAGGAGTCCCTGTTTTCAAGCGTTCAGTAACAAAACCGTTCTTATGAAGTGAATCCACAAGCTCTATTGATGCGAATTCGTTCATCCGCCCGGCACTATAGTTACTATCACCAACATGAATCAATCCTTTCAGGAATGTACCTGTGGAAAGTATCACCTTCTTTGCTCTGTAAAGCATTCCGATATCGCTTACGACACCGACTATCTCCCCTTTTTTTTCCGCCTCTATACCGTTTATCATAGCCTGCTTGAGATCAAGCTTATCCTGATTCATTATCACTTCAAGCATTCTCTGGCGGTAAAGCTCCTTATCTGCCTGAGCACGGCTGCTTCTAACGGCTGGACCTTTTTTTCATATTCAGAATACGAAACTGTATCCCTGTTTCATCTATATTCTTCGCCATTTCGCCGCCGAGTGCGTCTATATCTTTGACAATATTACCTTTTGCGAGTCCACCGATGGCAGGATTACAGCTCATCTGTGCCAAAGACTCCACAGATATCGTAAAAAGCAGTGTATCCGCCCCATCCTCGCAGAAGCAAGAGCCGCCTCACAACCTGCATGACCGGCACCAACCACTATAACATCGTACTTCTTTCCATATTCAAGCATACTACACCTATATAATCGCTATGTTTCACGTGAAACATTCAACTTTTCCACAATATATAATTTAAGTTATTTCCCTATACAGAAACTATCAAAAATATTCGAAAGAATGTCTTCAGTATAGGACAATCCTGTTATTTCTGACAATAATCTCAGAGAAGAATTAAGTTCAAACTCGAAAATATCAAAATCTATCTCAGTATAAGAACTCAACCTGTCTATAGAATCCAATATCTGACTGAAAAAAGAACTTCTGACGCTCAGTAACCATGATAGACTTATTATACATCTCTGAATCAGACTGAGCCACACGTGCTTCACACAGCTTAATAAACTCAGACATATTAGTCCCCTGCTTAACAGAGACAGTACAATCAACATCTATATCTGTAAGAACACTAGTCTCATCGCACTTATTAGAAACGACAATCCTGTCTAAATCATTGGTAATATTCAACACATTCCTGTCCTCATCGTCCAGCTCTCTGGAGCTGTCGAGGAGCACAACAACGAGATCCGCATCTTTTATTAGCTCTAAAGTCTTGTCAATACCTGCTTTTTCGATAGCGTTATCCGTAAATCTCATTCCTGCAGTATCCACAAGCGAGACAGGTACGCCGCCCAAAACCAAAGATGATTCTATATAGTCTCTGGTAGTTCCTGCAACTTCAGAAACCAAAGCTCTATCTTCTTTTAGCAGATAATTCATGAGTGATGATTTTCCAGTATTTGGTTTTCCAACGATTGCTATACGAAAACCGTCACGAAGAATCTTATGTGAAACATATGATGAAATGATCTGTGACACCTCTATTTGCAAGCGATTGAGGTTTTCAAAGACGATTTCATGATGTGCTTCAGCGATATCCTCCTCAGGGAAGTCTATGTGGGCTTCAACGATAGTAAGTATATTGATAAACAAAGACCTTAGAGAATTTATTTCGTCCCTCATAGAGCCTCTCAGCTGGTCAAAAGAATAGTCGATCCCTTTTTTTTGTTTTGGAATCTATCAATTCTGCAACTGATTCTGCCTGAGTCAAATCCATCTTTCCGTTAAGGAATGCTCTTTTGGTAAATTCACCCGGTTCAGCACCTCTCATACCGAGATGCTCAAAGTCTGAAAATGCAGATGAAATAATAAGTGGATTACCGTGAAAGGATATCTCGACCACATCCTCGCCGGTATAAGATGCGGGCCCTTTAAAGAATGTCACAAGGACATCATCTCTAACTGACCCGCTATATGTAAGATTATATACACGCCTCGGCTGAAGATCGTCAGTCCCCAGAAGACTGAACACACGACCTGCATCTGAGCCTGAAATGCGGATAACTATAACAGCTGATGGTATCAGCGGACTGAGAGCCGCATATATCGTATCCATAGTTAAAAAAAATCATTTATTGCCAAGCGATCAAGCGAGGCAGCCTTTACGGTTCTGATTATACTTTTCATTAACGACTATAAGGTAGCTTCGAACGCCTTCATAGTGTTGGCAAGAAGCATAGCGATTGTCATAGGACCTACACCGCCGGGTACAGGGGTGATAAAGCTTGCCTTTTCAGCAACCTCATCGTAAGCCACGTCGCCGCACAGCTTTCCGTCATCTTTGCGGTTCATCCCAACGTCTATAATAACAGCACCGTCTTTAACAAAATCAGCAGTTACATACTCAGCTCTGCCGATAGCTGCAACTATAATATCAGCCTCTTTGCAGACATCTGCGATATTCTGTGTCCTTGAGTGGCAAACGGTAACAGTGCAGTTCGCTTGATAAGGAGTGATGCCATAGGTTTACCGACAATATTGCTTCTGCCGATAACAACAGCTCTCTTCCCTGATGTCTCTATGCCGTATTCTTCGAAGAACTTCATACACCCGTAAGGGGTACACGGAAAGAGTGTATCATCACCGATATTCATAAGACCGACATTAAACGGATGGAAACCGTCAACATCCTTCTTAGGGTCTATAGCGTATAAAACCTGATTCTCATTGATCTGATCAGGCAGCGGTAGCTGAACAAGGATACCGTTTATAGTATCGTCGTTATTGTACTCATTAACAACAGCAAGAAGCTCCTCAGTGGTGGTTGTCTCAGGCATTCTATTAACAATAGATTTGTAGCCTGCTTCCTCACATGCTTTGTTCTTCATTCTTACATAAACCTGGCTGGCAGGATCTTCACCCACCAAAACCACAGCAAGCCCCGGCACACGTCCGGTCTTTGCTTTATAATCTTCTACTTTAGTCTTGAGTTCCGCTCTCACCTTCTCCGCCAGAGCTTTCCCGTCCATCACTGTCGCCATTGATTGTCCCCTCTTTAATTACTGCAAATGCTATTATATCATCATCACCGATATCCATAAGCTTAACACCCATAGTGTCCCTGCCCATTGTTGAAATACCTGCGGCTTCAATTCTTATTGTTTTACCTGATTTTGTTATGATCATAACATCATCGTTATCATTAACCTGCTTCGACCCACAGACAAAGCCTGTCTTAGGGCTGACTCTGCAAAGCTTGATACCTTTTCCGCCTCTGGTCTGGAGTCTGTATTCTTCAACAGGGGTTCTCTTTCCGTAACCACCTGCAGTAACAGCGAGTATGTGCGGTGCTCCGGTGAGAACCTCCATACTTACCAGTTCGTCTCTGGCCTCTAGGTTGATACCACGCACACCGCTGGTGCTTCTGCCCATAGGTCTGGCATCTGTTGAAGAGAACTGTATAGTCTTACCTGATTTAGAGGAAAGGATAACCGTATCCTCATCTGTTGTGATATCAGCTGTAACTATCTCGTCTCCGTCACGGAGTTTAATAGCTACGATACCGCTTCTACCGCTGCGGAAATCGTCGAGACTTGTCTTTTTTGATAACACCGTCTTTAGTAGCGAAAAAATAGATATTTTTTCAGTAATATCAGTCGGCATAGGTAATACAGAAGCCACAAACTCATCCGGTTCAAGAGTGAGTAGGTTAGATATGTGTCTGCCTTTTGCATCACGCTGTGCCTCAGGGAGTGTATATACCTTAAGGTAATGAACTTTACCAGTATTAGTAAAGAACATAAGCCTTGTATGGTTAGTGGTGACTATGATCCGTTCAACGAAATCTTCCTCTTTACTCCCTGCCCCCCGTCTTACCTTTTCCGCCGCGTTTCTGAGCGACATAGCTTGAAAGGAGTGTGGATTTAATATAACCCTGATGTGTCATTGTCACGACCTTCTCAGTGTTAGGTATAAGGTCTTCGTCTTCGAATTCCTGCAGCCCAGGAGCTATCTCTGTTCTTCTCTCATCACCGTATTTATCAAGAACTTCCTGAAGCTCATCATTGATAAGCCCCATCATAACGGATCTGTTTCCAAGAATGCTCTGGTAGTATTCTATATCTTTAAGTGTTGATTCGTATTCATCTTTGAGTTTTTTTTCAATTTCCAGACCTGTAAGTTTCTGCAGTCTCATCTCAAGGATAGACTGAGCCTGAAGGTCGGAGAAACCAAATTTTTTCACAAAGGTTTATCTTAGCATCAGCAGTATCTTTCGATGCTTTGATAGTCTTAATGACTTCATCAATATTCTCGACTGCTTTGATAAGTCCTTCTAAAATATGGAGTCTTGCTTCAGCCTTTCTCAGAAGAAACTGAGTCCTGCGGGTAACCACAGTCACCCTGTGCTTAAGGAATTCCTCAAGTATCTGCTGCAGAGAAAGGGTCTGAGGCTTACCGTCAACGATAGCCACCATATTAAATCCGAAAGATGTCTGAAGCTGAGTGAATTTATAAAGTCTGTTGAGAACAACGTCGGCATTCTCACCCTTTTTTCAACTCTATTACAACTCTGATACCGTCCTTATCAGATTCGTCACGCAGGTCTGTAATACCTGTGACCTTCTTATCACGGACGAGCTCAGCGATCTTTTCGATCATATTAGCTTTATTAACAAGGTACGGAATCTCTCTTACAACAATAACGGGTTTGCCCGTTTTAGTCTCTTCAAAAAGGACTTTTGCCCTGATAGTGATAGAGCCTCTACCTGTTCTGTAAGCTTCCATGGTTGCCTTACTGCCCATGATCATACCTGCAGTGGGGAAATCAGGACCTTTAACTATACTGAGGATATCTTCGGTAGTATAGTCGGGGTTATCAACCATATGCTTAAGGGCTGTGACTATCTCCGTGATATTATGAGGCGGTATATTTGTAGCCATACCGACAGCGATACCGCTTGTACCGTTTACCAGCAGAGCAGGAACTCTTGTAGGAAGAACAACGGGCTCCATCATAGAACCGTCGTAGTTTTCAGCAAAATCAACTGTATCTTTATCGAGATCAGCAAGGAGATCGTCAGCTATCTTTGCAAGCCTTATCTCCGTATACCTCATAGCCGCGGCAGAGTCGCCGTCAACAGAACCGAAGTTACCCTGACCATCTATCAGAGGGTATCTGAGAGAGAAATCCTGTGCCATACGCACGAGAGTATCATAAACAGCAGAATCACCGTGCGGGTGATACTTACCGATAACGTCACCGACTATACGAGCCGATTTCTTATATGATTTGTTATAATGTACACCCATCTCGCTCATGGAGAAAAGAACTCGTCTATGTACAGGTTTGAGACCGTCACGTACATCAGGAAGAGCACGCCCTACGATAACGCTCATAGCATAATCGAGGTAAGAATTCTGTACGGAATCCTCAATGCTAATATCTACAATATTACTTTTATTTTCAGACATTTATTTCACCTAGATATCAAGATTTCTAACGTTTAATGCGTTGTTTTCGATAAACTCACGCCTTGGAGCAACTACATCACCCATAAGGAGTGAAAACAGTTCATTTGCCATTTCCGCATCTTCGATGCGTACCCTGTAAAGAGTTCTGCGGTCAGGATCGACGGTTGTCTCCCAAAGCTGCTCCGGGTTCATCTCACCAAGACCCTTATATCTCTGAACATTAAGGCCTTTCTTTCCGCGAGCCTCTATAAAACCGACAAACTCAGTGAGTGTGTCGAAATTTACTATCTCATCATCGACTTTAATCTTATAAGGTGCTTTACCTATCTCGCTAAGATAAACACCAAGTCTACGAAGCTCTCTGAACTCAGGGGTTGAAAGCAGGTCTGTATTCACGGCAATAGTGACACTGTTAGTTACCAGCTTAATGTTATACCTGCCGTACTCATGATTAAACTCGATCTCTTTATCGATATAATCAGCTGTAATTCCATTCTCATCCATGGCTGTGTAAAGATTATCTACATACTCTTTATCTTCAAGCTTGGAAGCGTTAAGCTCCGGATGTGTAGCAAGCAATTTAACCAGCTTTCTGCCAAACCCTTTCTTCTCGAATTTATTAACCATACGGTTAAGCTTAATAAGGTTCTGGAGGAGCTCCTTGTATCTCTGATGTGAAACGTGGGCTATATCGATTCCGTCAAGACCCAGATCGAGAAGATAATCCACCATAACCTCTTCGTTTTGTATATATCTCTCAGCCTTACCCTTCTTTACCTTATAAAGCGGTGGGCTGGCTATGTATAAATATCCACGCTCGACTATATCTCTCATATATCTGAAAAAGAATGTCATTATAAGTGTTGAGATGTGAGCACCGTCCACATCGGCATCCGTCATGATTATGATTTTATGGTAACGTAGTTTCTCTACATTAAAATCGTCTTTACCGATACCTGTACCCAGTGCGGTTATTATTGTTCTGATCTCGTTATTTGAAAGTAGTTTATCGAAACGTGCCTTCTCGACATTGAGTATCTTACCCTTAAGTGGGAGTATCGCCTGAGTTCTTCTGTCACGGCACTGCTTGGCAGAACCACCCGCAGAATCACCCTCAACTATAAAAATTTCAGACTTGGCAGGGTCTTTCTCCTGACAGTCGGCAAGCTTACCGGGAAGTGTTGAAACCTCAAGAACGTTTTTTACGTCTTGTAAGCTCCTTCGCCTTTCTTGCTGCTTCTCTGGCACGATATGCCTGCATAGCCTTTTCAAGAATCTTTTTTTTAATAATGGTTGGGTTCTCTTCGAAAAAAGTCAGGAAGAAACTTACCCATAACAGATTCAACGGCAGATTTAGCTACAGCCGAACCCAATTTAGTCTTAGTCTGACCTTCGAAAACAGGTTCGTTCAGTCTGATGGAGATAATCGCCGACATACCTTCACGTACATCATCACCCGTAAGGTTCATCTTATCTTTATTAAGTCCATGTTTGTTGACAAAACTGTTGAAAACTTTTGTATAACCGGCCTTAAAGCCAGCCTCATGAGTACCACCCTCTTCAGTGTGGATATTGTTTACAAATGAATACAGATTTTCTGTGTAGGAATCGTTATAAATAATAGCAAACTCAACCTGAACAGCATCTTCATACATCTCTACATGATAGATAGGTTCAGGGATAATAAGCTGCTTAGCCTTGTTAAGATACTTAATATAACTGTTAAGACCGCCCTCGGCAAAATAGTCGTCAGATTTATCGTATCTCTCATCGACAACCTTAATCCTGAGACCGCTGTTAAGGAAAGCAAGCTCACGGAAACGTCTTGTGAGAACTTCATATGAAAAATCAAGGGTTTCAAAAAATCTCATGATCAGGTTTAAAAGTTACCTTAGTACCCTTCTTATCGGTATTACCTGTCTGTCTGAACTCTGTAACAGCGACACCACGCTCGTACTTCTGGTAATAAACACCGCCGTCACGTTTTACGGTAACTTCTGTGAACTCACTAAGTGCATTCACTACAGAAATACCTACACCGTGAAGACCACCTGATGCGAAATATGACCCTGAGTCGAATTTACCACCTGCGTGAAGTGTTGTCATAACAACTTCAACAGTGGGCTTTCCGACCTTCGGGTGGATACCGACAGGGATACCTCGACCGTTATCTTCGATAGTACATGAACCGTCTATATGGATGGTTATGCTGATTGTGTCACAATAACCAGCAGAGGCTTCGTCAATAGAGTTATCTATAACCTCGTAAACCAAGTGATGCAGACCCCTTTGACCTACTGAACCGATATACATTCCGGGGCGTTGACGTACAGCCTCTAACCCCTCCAGTACGCGAATAGAATCTTCGCTGTAGCTATTCAATTCCTTCTTCATCTTTCACCTGTATTTTGATTGTGTGGATGTTTTCAAATCTGTAATTTTTTAACACCGGTAATGAAAATCTGGGCACTATTTTCAAAAAGCTGAAATAACCTCTCAGTGCGGTTTTCATCGAGCCCCGCTTCGAAGTCGTCCAGCAGGGTTATTATATCATTTTTGCCGCTTTTCTCAAGCAGTTTCAGCCCCGAAGCGAGCGATATTAGAACAAAAGATTTCTTTTGACCAAAAGATGAAAACCTGTCGTAAACCCTGTCACCGGAAACGGAATAAAATCTGTCTCTGGAACTCCCGTATAACAGTCTTTTCTCCTCTTTTTTTTCTTTGGTCAGTATAGATCTGTCGGAAACATTTGATTTAAAATCCAGCTTAAAAGAGTCTTTGAAACATGATTCTTCGTATATTTTAATCATATGAGAGTTTATCTGTCCTGTAGTGCATCTTCGTGTGCCCGATATCTTATCCGAGAGCTCAACGATTTTTTCGTTAAGAGAATCGATATAAGCATTATTTAAACGAAGTTTCTTAAGCTCGAGTACCTTCATACTATTTAAACGCTTCAAATCCGTGAGGCGGTCAAAATGACCTTTATCGATATGAAATGATAATCTGTCGATGAACCTTCGTCTGTCATCCTGATCATCAGAGACGAGCTGCTTAAACTCAGGTGAATAGCATATACAGGGATGCAAAGATAAATACTCTGCTTTATCAGTGATTTTACCGCTATTATCCTTTAGCTCTGCTGATTTCTCGTACCTGTAATGAAAAGTAGAACCTATACCTTCGCTGGAACACTTCGCTGAGACCTGAAAGAAATCAGAATGAAACTTCATAGCCTTTTTTTTAACTGTCTGCTGTCTGAAACTCTTTAGATTGAATAAAATAAAAAAAAGGGACTCAAGCACAGATGTTTTACCTGCGCCATTGTCCCCTTCAAGATAATTTAATCTTTCAAAATCGTATATCGAGTCAGTATGATTGCGAAAATTAAGTAGCCTGACCCTCTCAGTAAACATTAGTACCTGTTAATAGATATAGGCACTACAAGGTATTTATATGCACCGCTCTCAGGCAGTAAAATAGCAGGATTACGTTCGCCCATCATTTTAAGATAGAAATAATCAGACTCTATACTGCTAATCATCTCAGCGATATGTTTAGCATTGAAGATGATATCTATAGGCTGACCTTCATACTCGAAATCATCTACTGTTTCATGACCAGTGCCATACTCAGTCTCGAGAGAATATATAATAAGTGATTCATCTTTAAAAGATAAAACAACACCGTGAGTCACTTCACTAGTGATCGCTGAAACTCTCTTAATTACATCGAGAAACATGGACCTGTTGAGCTTTGCCTGCATAGGAAACTCATTTGTAAAGAGCTTCGTAATGCTTTTAATGTATTTTTTCTATAAGCTTACTAAATATTTTAACTTCGCCTATAGTAAAGATTATCTGTTTTCTATCTGTTTCAATCTCAACATATTCTGACTGCTCGAGTATTTTCATAAGTTCCATAACAGTCTTTCTAGGTATGTTGATCATAAATTCATTTGAATAATCTTCATCGAATTTAATACTGCTTGTAGCTATCCTTTGAAAATCTGCTGCAGAGATTTCTAGTTTGTCTCCGTAAACAGCCATATGAGAACCTGTGTATTCTATCTTTGATGCGTCTGTTGAAATACAGAAGCTGGTCTTTTTTAAGAAGATCATAAAGAAGTTCAGATTTGATCTTAAGATAGTATTCAGGTGATATCTCAGCCATCGTAGGGAAAATCTCATGGCTTATCGTTGACAGCTTGAAGCTTGATTTACCTGAATCGATATTGATCTTTGATCCGTCAAAAGTAAAATCAATAACAGATCCGTCAGGTATCTCTTTTATAATATCCAGAAGCTTCTTTCCTGATACAGTTGCAGTACCGGTCTGCTCTACTGAGACTTCAACCTTACCGGAAAATCCTACCTGCATATCTGTGGCTCTAAGGGTAACGCCATCGCTTTCAGCATCAATGAGGATGTTCTGTAGAACGGTATTTAGGTTTTTAGGTGATGTAAAACTATTAGCATATTGGATAAAAGAATAAATCTCATCTTTGACAGCCTTAAAACGCATAGTGACCTCTTAGTATTATATTATAAATATAGTTGTAGTAATAATAAGGCATTTGGAAATTGTTGACAAGCGATTTTGACTAAATTTGTCAGTGATTTTTTATAATTATTAAATTGTTTAAAAGTCAAAAGATTTATGAACATTTATAACACATTTTTTTAAAACGGCAAAATAATAACAATAGCGGCGTGGACAAAATTAAAACTTGTCAACAGTAATAAACACTTTATAATCAATATACAGGTTACCCAGGAAGGCTTTATTATGGAAACAGGATCTACATTTCACGCACAGATAGAATTTGTTTTTTATGCATAATGCGAGGACGAAAAAAAATTCCTCTTATGTTTATTATGAAAAACAAAGAGAGATTCAGAGGACGTGTCAGCGACTTTGATCAGTATCACATCATTATAGACGATGCTGAGATCAAAATAATGCTGAATAAAAAACGATATAGCTACTGTTGCCGCCGCTAAAACGGTGGTAGATATAGACTTTATATCTAAAATATACTATAACGCTCACCAGGGTAAACACCCAAGACATACAAGACCGCCTATGCAGGATATATTTCTTAACGAAGTCAGAAAATCAAGATCACCTATAGTTAGCTTCCTTATTAATGGTGTGAAAATCAGAGGCAGCCTTATAGGATTTGATAACTACACTCTTCTTACTGCATTTGAAGGGAGACAGCAGCTTGTATACAAAAAACACGGTCTCTACGGTATTCCCTATTTACCAGCATGGTGAAATAATCAAGTATGACAATGAGAGATGATAATATGGAAGAGCTGAAGATACTTGTTGTTGATGATGAAGAGCATACCAGAATGGGCTATGCCGAAATACTTAAAATGGGCGGACACGAAGTAGATACGGCAGAAAACGGTCTGGTTGGACTGACTAAGTCAGAAGCAAAAGATTATGACCTGATTATCACAGACCTGCATATGCCGAAGATGAATGGCGTCGAGTTTATAGAAAAAAAACTCAGCAAGAATAACGATCAGGCGAAAAAAGATAGTTATAACTGCTTTCGGTTCATATAAGTCATATAAAGAAACATCAGGCAACGGAGCCTGCTTATACCTTAATAAGCCTGTCCGTGCCGCTGACCTTGAGTCTGCTATCTACGAAGCATTCAAATAAGTCGGACTATTTCAGTTACCTTGGGGTTTTTTTTCGAAGTGGCTAATCTGTTGATCATATAAGATTCTTCACTTACTCGTTCAGAATGACGTTCTCTACGTATAAAAACATACAATATAGATGAACATGCAGCCTTGTTAGGTTTGACGCTGGATATCTAAAAATACTTCATCCTGATCAAGATTTATAAAATTCTGCTCACCAAATCTCTTTTCAAAATAAGTCGAAATATTCTTTTCCTGAAAGAACTGAACAGCGTACATACTCGGATCACCAAAGAAGGTCTTAATCTTCTTTTCATACTTTTTTTTCGGTATGGCGGCGAGAGACACAAGATCCTCTGCAAGTGTGTCGCTGTCTGTAAGTGTGTAGAAAACTATATCGTCAATATGACCAAAAGTTTTTTTCCGTATAAGTGATTACTGACCATATGAAAGTACGCAGTCTGTTGAGACTGTCGAGTGCATTCTGGTCTATGTAGAGATCACAACCCTGTTTGCGGTATATATTAAAGCGTTTGATACCGTCTTTCACACTGAGCTTTACGGTGAGTTCAAGCGGAAGTACATCCAAAACGTCGGATCTGTCCCTGAGCTGAAGCCGCTTGTCCGCAAGTCCGTTCTTTATCAAGAGTGATGCCGTCCTGAAAAATACAGGGAATGATATAGAATCAGGGAGATGAAAATGATCTTTGAGTTTAGTATCCAGCAGGTCTTTGCTTATAGTAATTATAGGGTTCTGACCCGTGAATTCGCTCATTCCGAAGAATGAATCGCAATCTATGAAAGATGCAGACATATCATGGAGGTTACCGTCATCCATAAAGTGTGCCTTTTCCATATTATCAAGAGGTATAAGCAGTTTTTTTACCCGGTGTCTGGTTGACGAACCGCATGAATCTTACTAAATCCCTGTGGTTATCTTTCGGCTGAAGTACCTCTATAAGGAATTCACCAAGCTCCATGGATGTGTATTTAACCAGTCCGAAAAGCTCCTCACCTTCGAAGTATGCACCGTCCAGAATAACTATAACCCTTTCGATGTCCTGCAGTTCTATATTGTTATGGATAAAATCTGCAATAAGCTGATTTTCAAGGATAGTTTCGAGTCTTTCGTTTGTTTTGATAACGTCCTTCTGAACGACATTGCCGATACCTGCACTGTAATGCAGATACATTATAGAATCAGACTGCTGAATGAGCAGTAGTCCGTCATTGCTGAATGAGGATTCTTCCTCACGTGGATTATCATATTTAATTATCTCGACCACATCTTCCTGATGTCCAACTATCTCTTCGATAGGACGCTCGTCATAAACGGAATCATCCACTATAACTTCATCACTGAAATCTTCTATAACCTCAGGCTCAGGCGGAGATACAGGCTGTTGTTTTTTCCTTATTTTCAGCCTCCTGTATAAACATGTCGGTGGTCAGAAAGCTCTTGAATTCATTCTCTTCAACCTCGCCGCTCCCTTTGACAATCTTCATGCTTATTATGCCCGGATTTACATTCTCTCTCTTTTCAGCCTCTTGAGTATCGACAGATATGCTTGATTTAATACTGTACTGGCAAGCGAGCCTTATACCACTGTCCAGACTCTGGTCAGCCAGGACGAGACGTTCTTTCTTTGTGGGTTTGTTGATAACTTTGCCGGATACCTTCACTTTGCACTTTCCGCATTGTCCGCTTCCGTCACAAAGCTTCTTATCTATAAGGTTATGTTCACGAAGGAGCTGATACAGGTTAGTACCGCTCTTGGTCTCAAGAACATTACCACTACTTACTACGGTTACAGTAAATTTTTTTTGAACCAAACATTTATTATTCTCCAGAGGTATTCAGAGGTACTAATCGGAAGAAATATCAGGAACTTGATAGTAGTTTTTTTGATATCTGTGCCTGTCGGATGCTGAAAAACATCCAGATCAAACAGGTTTACAGCGGCAAGGAGATGATCAAATATATCCGCTTGTATATCCTCATACACTATCCAGTTGGTATCATTAGTGAAAACATAGATTTCTATAGGTAAGCCGTCAGGGCTTGGCGGAAGCTGGCGTACGAGGAGTGTCATGTCCTTTTTTGATTTTAGGATGATTTTTAAGGTATTCACGTACATAAGCACGAAAAGTTCCGATGTTGCTCAGGTTTCTGCGGTTTATGTCATTACCTTCAGGATTGATATCTTCAGAAAGTTTTGATTCCATATACTTTTGTAAAAGTTTGATATTTTTATATTTATCTATATCAGACGAATTCAGAAATCTGATTGATGCCTGATTAATGTAAATCGATCTTTTGATACGTCTTCCGCCTGCTTCCGTCATCCCTCTCCAGTTTTTTGAAAGAGCCTTCGAGGAGTTTGCTGGTCGGTATGGAGACTATTGTTTTGTCAAAGTTCTGAACAGTAACTGTGTACAGGGCGATATCTATTACGTCGCCGTCAGCACCGAAACCGGGGACTTCTATCCAGTCCCCTTTGTGGATGAGATCGTTAAACATGATCTGCATGCCTGCGATAAACGAGAGGATCGTATCTTTGAAAACAAACATCAAAACGGCGGTCATTGCCCCCAGTCCGCTCAGGATACCGAGAGGCGACTTGCCAACAGCAATATAGGCGGATGCTATGATACCCAGAAAGCCTATAATAACCTGAATAAGCTGGATATACCCTTTGATAGGTCTTCTGGCAGATACCTCGAAAGAGTTGTATATAGTGTTTATAACTGTAAAAAAAACGTATTAGAAAGATAGTAATATTAAACGCTATAAATGCGGAGATGATCTGGTTAACTTCCTTTGGCATATTAGTTATTTCTTGAGCGTATAAAAGTACTAGAGCAGGTGCTATGAGTGCGAGCTGACCGAAAATCTTTGATTCGAGAAGATGATCGTCCAGCTTGTTTTTTAGTCTTTTTTAAAGAAAGTGTGGAGCAGCTTGACGATGATCTTCTTTACGATGAAGTAACTCAGGACAGCAGCGATTATAGTAAAAGAGTACTCAGATGTGTCTATTAAAAAAAATTTCTTTATAGTATCAATATTTAACTGCATCAGATAACCACCTCAAAATTTCCCATATTAAACGTAATATCCTTTTTTATATCCATAGTTTCAAGGTCTTTTTTTATTGAATTTATACCAGTGTATTCTGGTATTTTCCAACTCTATATCCTGAAGCTGCTCGGAAATGTCCATCTCTGTTTTTACCATTACATCGTGATGATCATTCAATGTCCTGATTATCAGAAAAGTGTCACCTAGCTGTGAGAATTTTGTAGAGACATAAAGAGTACTGGCACCCTTTTCACCCTTTTTTCATACGCATATATGTGTCTTCAATGCTTTCATCCTGTGTTTTTAGAAATGATATCAAACCGCCGGCAAGCAGCATATTAGTGAGCTGCATTTTGGTTATACCGTCTTTTGCGGTACTGTCAGAGTTTATGTAAGCTCTGATTTTCTCATCTCCGGCCATATTTTCATTATTAAGGAGCTTGTTCTCCATGAATAATCCGGAGTTTTTTTACCGCATGTTTCAGCGATTCAGGGGTGAGGTTTGCTATATCGAGCTTCTGGAATTTACCGAATGCTTTCATAAGCTTTTCTATATCGAAAGTTCCTACCTCCTGTTTGATGAAGTTAGGGCTAAGGTTTTGAACCGGAAGCTTATCTGAGACCAGCTCAATTATACCGTCTGTTTTAGTTATCTCGGCGGTAAGGTTCTTGAGAAGCTGAGGATCAATTTTTTACCTCAAAAAGATTATTCTTTATAGCCACAAGAGTATTGCCGTTTTCCAGAGGTTTGAGAATTTGTATATTAACTTTTTTTTCACCGACTTTAGCGTCAATAGTCCCCTGTGGAATCTGAAATACAAGCTTCTGCTGACCTGATGGGGTTGTTTGAGTAGTTACCTGCATGGGGTTTGAGCTGTTTTCAGCCTTGGGGATAAATCTGAGCTGCAGGTTGCCTGCATCAGATTTTGTCACTTCCGCACGCAGGGTCTGTGATTGAGGTTCAAAATCGAGTCGTGCCGTAAAAGACTTGCCCTTCAGGTTGATGAGGAAAAGTCCATTGTCCATTTTGCGGACAACGTTTAGATTAAGCCTTTCGCCGTCTTTGAAAGATATCTCGCCCTTATCGGCGAGCTTTTGGAGACCTTCCGGCCAGAAAACATTCATATTAATCCAGATCCATTTGCTTTACGATCAATACCTCTGTTGTTGATATTCCAAGCTTAGAGGCTATTTCACTGTCAGAATAACCCTGCTGAACCAGATCAGTAATGCGGCTTCTCATGTTTCCTGCGGGTGGAGTGTTTATTGTAACAGGTTTCGGCTCGATACTCGGTGAAGGGGAGTGCGGAGTGTATGTAATGTTCGGCTCAGGTATATCTTGGATCGTCTCAAGCCTTTTCAGTTTATCATCAAGGAGTGCGGAGAGATCCTCCAGCAGCTCTTCTTTTTTTAGTAACGGCATCTTCAAGTTTGTCGGCAACCCTTTCGCTCTCTATGACGAGTTCGCGGAGCTCTTCCATAAATGGATAAAGGTCATTCGGGTTAACATCGACCACTTTTTTATGTAGTCCGTTGATTTTGGATATAGTGATAAGGAGGAAAACAAACAAAATGCATATAAGTATAAAGGCGACCCCCAGAAGTGTGGAAAAAATCCATTATATCTTGTTCCTCTTGAGCTTCTCTCTATCCTTTTGAAAGATAAAGTGTATTATTGCCTCTCTCGTGCTCTCGTCAATATACTCAAAACCCGCTTCGCATATGTTTGCCGAAGGTGTTTTTTATGATATCTTTTATTTTACAAAGTGCAGCAAAATTTATCCCAAGCCCTGCTTTTGGCAAAGCCTGAACATAAACGGTATCGTTAATGGCTATCTCCTCGTCAAAGATAAAAACTATTCCGCTGCCGCCTATGCTAAGCAGTTTTCTCTGTTTCAGCCCGTCAATCGGTTCATCCTGCTTAATGTTGTCCAGCAGCTCGTCAAGCTTGGAGTCCACCTGCATTAAGAGCTTAAACATGTATTGGTTAGTGAGTGTCTCATCTGTGAGTATCTTTTTTATCTGAGTACCAAGGGAGCTTCTGTGACGGGTATTTATCTGGTCTGTCCTGTGCCTTAAATCCCCAATGGCAGTGACCTGAGGTTTGACTATATCCAGATAGTTTCTAAACTCGATAGAATGTGAGTCGTCAGTATCTGGCTGGACACTTGATAAAAGAGAAAAGGTGATTACACCGTTATCATCTGATTCCGCACTGACAGATGCAATGGACGGGCGATTCTCTTCGTACCATTTCAGCTTCATGCCTATGCATAAATCCATATCAGTTTTATCAAAGCCCTGAAGACTAACCTTTAAAGGGTCAGCACTCAGAAGTGTTCCAGAAAAAAATTCTGTAGTCTTCAGGGTAATATACAATTAACTTACAGCTAGTCATCTATGCTTCCAGATCAATGATGTGCCCTGTATCTCTTTTTTTAATTTTTTTAGCTATCGCTTCTTTCCGCTCACGTTTTTTTTCTTTCTTCTTCGCGTTTTCTTCTCTCTTCTTTGGCATCTATAGTTTTACCTTCGGTATCTTCCGTTTCCGCCACAGAGTTTGCACGCTTCTCACTTTCAGCTTTCATCTCATTAGTGAGAACAGCTTGTCTACCTTCGCTGGCTTTATCCTGTGCTTCAGCAACCTTTTCTGCAAAGTAGGTTTTGCTGACCACATGCTGCAAATCTCTTGGCACTATCCCATGTGAAGTTACCTAGCCTTTCTTATAGATTATTCCGCCTCCGAAGTTCTCCATGTTGAAACTATCAGAAATCTTATTCAGTGTCTCAGAATGTCCTAGGTAGAGTGCACCAGGAGTGTTAAGAGATTTATGAAAAAGATCAATAACTTTTGTCTTAGCCGGTATATCAAAGTATATAAGAACATTACGACAGAAAATGATATCAAGCTTGCCTATCTTAGAGCTGATCATAGGGCTGAGCAGGTTTCCCTGAAAGAACTTGATCTTGCTCATGATTGTCGAATCCAGCTTAAACGTGAAGCCCTCTTTGGTAAAGTACTTCTGCTGGATAGCAGGCGGTACTCCCCTGAAAGAGATTGTTCTGTATAAGCCTTTCTTTGCAATGTCTAAAACTTCCGTATTAATATCTGTAGCCAAAATTTCAATATTTGTTTTATTGAAAAGCCCTGCTTCATTGAGCAGCATAGCAATAGAGTACGGCTCTTCACCCGATGAACAGGCGGCAGACCATATCCTTATGCTTCTTTTACCTTTGGCGACAAGATCAGGGATCACCTTTTTTTATCATGTGATCCATCTGTGCTCTTTCACGCAGAAAGTATGTTTCATTGATAGTAACCTGATTGAGAAGGATTTCCATCTCTTCACGCTTTTTTTTAGCGTCATATTTCAGGTAGTATATATAGTCTTTAAAGCTAGAGAAGTTAAGTTCCTGAAGCCTTTTAGACAGCCTGTTTTCTATCAGATACTTTTTTACTATCAGCGAAAGCGATGGCGGCGTTTTTTGTAGATAATATCTTTGAGCTCTACAAACTCGTCATCCTTTATTTTTTATTGTACCTGTACTAATCATATTGCATCCAATATAGACTGAATTTTCTCTTTTACATATTTACTATCGTCTGATTCCAGCCCTTCCTTTAAAAGTTCGATATATCCTTCAGGTTTAAGATTGCTCAGAATCTCAAGAGCCTTATAACGAACGAGCCAGCTTCTGTCCCCTTTAAAGAGGTTGGCAGCTGCCTCAGTGGCCAGTTTTTTGGTTGTCATGTAAGAGAGCACCCAGGACTTCTTTTCTAATGTCTTCGTTCTCATCGTCAAGTATAGTCATATAAAATTCGCTGAAATCATCATCGATCTTTCCGAGAGCTTCAATGATAGCGAGTTTTACATTCTCATCGACCTGACCATAGCTTGCCTGTAGCTGACTTGCTTCATCAACGGAGCAAATATCGCCACACGCCTTAACAGCGAAGTAACCGACCCACGAGTCGGAGTCTGTGACCCTTGCAAGTATTTCGTCAATCTTGTCTTTGGCTTTTATCTTCGCAAGTCCGCCTGCTGCGGCCTCCCTTGTTTTGATAGAGCCGCTTCCGAGAGCCTTCACGAGTATGTCGGACACACCTTTTTTTGTTAAAAGATGAGATGGCTCTGACAAGAGCAGCGTTCACACTCTCATCCTCTTCCACATCCAGTCTGTTACAAAGAAGCTCAAAAGCTTTTTTGGTCGTTGATAAGAGTGAGAGCCTGAATAGTTACCTTTTTTACGGAAGGGTCGTTGTTTGTGAGCATTTGCCCTAATCTCTCTGCATCGGACTCATCCGATAAAAGAGCGATAGACGCGGCGGCAACTTCACGGAGGTCTTCCATATCACAGTCAAGAAAAGAGTATATCTTCTCTTTACTGTCTGTGTCACCGAACCAGCCGAGTACCAGCACTGCCGCTTTGACAACCTGAGGGATGTCGCTGTCGAGGCACTCTTTGATCATATCTTCCGATGCGAAATCGTGAGCCTTGCCTAACGTAAGTATCGAGTAATACTTAAGAGTAGGCTCATTGGTCTTCATTATTTCGTAGAGATTTTCACGATAAGTATCGTTCATGTTCTGAGCTATGAAGTCAGAAACTCTGTCTGCATAGTCTGCTTCAAAGAACTTTTCAACAAGTTCTTCCGGTTTGTATGTGCTGAAGTCCTCATTAATCGTAAAAAAACATTGTCAGGTTAGACATTTCAAGAACCTGCATAATATTTTCACAGACATTGCTTATAACAAATTCAGCACCTACCTTTATAGCATTCTTTTTTGAATGCGATAAGGCTGGCGAGTGCTTTACTCTGAATATAAAAGCAATTTTTTAAGATCAAGACTGACCAAGGTGAGACCTGTTTCATCGAGTATGCTGTTTGCAGCCTGCTCAAGATCCTTCCCCGGAGTCTCCTGATCAACGATTATTTTGAGAACATCACCGGTTCTGGCGAATTCTATTGACATAAAAGTTACCCCAAAGCTTGTGCTTGTGTGTCGTATATTTTGAAAACTTTGTCGAGACCCGTGAATGTAAACATCTCTCTGATGTCCGCTGACATTTCACAGAGCATAAGGTTCTTTTTTAATCTTATTAGTGCTTTTGAGAAGGTCTATGATCTCTCTGAGACCTGAGCTGTTCATATAAACAACACCTTTAAAAGAAAGCACTACTGCGTTTGTAGAATTAAATAGTTCCAGTATATTCTTTTTTTAACTCGCTTCCTGTCTGAGCGTTTACTTCACCTTTTACGAAAACGATTTTCTTGTCCCCTTTGTCTTGAACTTCGAACATAATAAGATCCTCCTTAGAGTTTTTTTTAAATGCAAGGACGGTGATGTCATCTTCAAACGGGTGTCCCTGAGTGAAGTCCACAACATCTTCCATAATATTATTGATCATTTCGCTAACCGGCAGGCTTGAAAACATCATTATCTTTGAGATAAGGCGGTCATAGCCGTACTGTTCGCGACTTCTGTTCATTGCCTCATTCAGCCCGTCTGTATAGAGGAAGACGATATCTCCGTCATCTATCTCAAGCTCGCCCTCTTCATAGTCTACCATATCGAATGCTCCGAGGAACATTCCGTGGCAGGATATCTTTTTTAACCAGCATTTCCGATTTATCGTAAAAAAGGAGCGGGTTGTGCCCTGCACTAGCATAGTTCAGGACTCCTTTTTTTAGAGTTGAAAACTGTATAGAACATAGTAACAAAGTCGTTAGTATGTATGTTGTCGCAGAGTATCTCGTTAACCATGGCGACAGCCTCGGAAGACGAGATGATGTCATAAGTGTAGGAACGCATGATAGCTCTGGTTATAGCCATAATAACCGATGCAGGGATACCGTGCCCCGAAACATCGGCCACACCTAGTCCCCAGTAGCCGTTGCTCATTTCGATGCAGTCGTAATAGTCGCCACCTGCATGCTCGGCAGGGGTATAAAACGCACCGAAATCGTAACCTTCGATCTGCGGCAGTGTCTCAGGCAGAAGGCTTGACTGTATCTCACCGACCTGTGTCAGCTCTTCGTCTATGATCTTATGTGCGACTTTCAGTTTATCATTCATCCTCAGCAGGTCTTCATTGAGAAGGCTCATCTGACGCTGCTTCTCCTTCAGGACATCCTGCTGGGTTTTGATCTCATCTATAAGTTTCAGTTCTTTTGTCGTGTCACGGAGACTTTCGACTATATATTTATCAAAGTGATTCATAGTGACGGTGAGTTTTTTTTCCCGTGTGCCTCTCTGAATGCTCTGGTATTTTTTTTCGGGTCGAGGAGAGGGCAGGTTTTACACTGCTCTGAGTATCCGTAAACCTCATAGCACTTCATCTCTGATATCTTCTTCCCTTCCAGTCCGCACAGCTCGGCGAGACTGCTGTTTGATATGTTTATAGAGAGGTCAGGATTCACAACCATGACACCGTCGTTGAGAGAGTTTATTGTACGGAGTATGAACCGGTGCTCTTTCTCCGTCTCTTTTCTTTTTAGATTTAGGATTACGTTGGATGCTTTGAGCTCTTTTGAGTGTCTTGTCAGTTTATCGATTAGTTTTTTTGGTACTTGTGATGTCATGCATAATTTCAGCGTATGCATTCTCTTCGAGTTTTACGAATTTGGAGGAGAAGAGTTTTCTGAACCCTCTGTGAGTGATGGTGTCGTGCTCTATATCGACAGGGATTTTATTCTCCTGAAGCTTAGTTAGCTGACAGTCCTTGCAGGGTTCCATCTTGTTGAAGAGAGACATGTGGCACTTTTTTGCCCTTCATCTTTTCAGTCCCTTTACCTGTCAGTTGCTTGACCTGAGGACTGCAATATTGTATCTGGTATTTATCATTGACCACCAGAACAATTTCATTAATGAAGTTTAATATTTCGCTGCTATATTCCATGTATAAACTCGTTCCGCAATATTTAAAAAAAACGAATCGCAAGAAGCCTCTAAATTTAAAGACTTTATGTTACAATAAGTTTAATTCATTGTAGCCCAAAAAATCAAACTGTTTGAAAGAATAAAAAAATATAGTTTTGGTGTTATTTATTTAGTTTTAAGCATGATTATGTACAGTACAATCATGAAAGCTATTATTCCTATAGAGATGTAGAGAAGATTATAGCTTAATCTTTCAGTCTTTTTTCATCTGTTCCAAATAGAACTCTTCCAGCTTTTCATCAATGCCACGAAGAGTGTCCAGCTCATTTTCTACGGTGTCGCGTGCTTTATTCATCTGTTCCTCAGACTCCATTTCGATGAGAGCACCTATGTAAATGATCAGATTCTGGACAATGTTGTATACAACCTGAGAAAGATAGTCGAACCTATCAGTAAATTTAAAATAGAGAGTTTTCCTCAATTCAGGGAGGAGTTTAGTCTGGAGATGCTTGAAACGCTCTTTGGTTTCAACCGAAAGATTATTTATATCGTCGATTCTGTCTATTTCGTTAAAGGTCTCTTTAGCAAGGTGGATATAGTTTGAAGCCATGTCAGAGAGTGTGCTTGTATTGATAAAAAACACGTCTCCCTTTCGGCGGATGTGTTTTAAGGTAATTACGTATAACCACTATGCCCGATGTGACTTTCACTGCTTTACGTTTTTTTTACGCTTGAGGACATCCTTTTGACTTCAAGAGCCTGAATTGTCTCTATAATGTCTTTAGGTGTGAATACGTAGTGATCTTTACCGTCCAGAACGTCTTTGGTGTCGGGATCTATGTCAGTATTTGTAAAGAAGAAGAGCTTACTCATCCCTTCTTCATTCATGGTACGAAGTACATCAGTGGCTATGTAGTTGTCTATAACCGCTTCACCTTTTACAATCTCAATCCATACGAGTGCACTGATATTTTCATTTTTTTGAGGATCTCCAAATCTCAACTCGTCTTCTATTGTCCTCCTCTTTGATATTCCTATGGATGGCATAAGAGAAGTCGTGCATGACATCTGTTACATGTTCATAGAATTTCTTTAATTTGATATTATAGAAATCCTGATAAGAGATATTATCTTGTTCGCTCATATAACACTGCCCGCCTGTTGAGCGGTTGCCCCTCTTTTTTGGTTTGGTGCGGCAGGGAATGAAGGTCCCAGCCCTACGATTTTTTATATTGTCAGATTTGATACCCGCATCTTCGAGCAGCTTCTGAGCAAATTGAGCTCTCTTTACAGACAGATCAAAGTTGTTTGCATATCTAGGGTTCGGTATGACTTTTAGATCGTCGGTGTGTCCGATGATAACGTAGTTCTTGTCGGATGAGAGGGATTTTATCATATTTTTTATCTTTGTCTGTGAGTTTGGTATTAAATTCGCCCAGTTGAAAATATAAGACCTGAAGCTCTTTGAGGTTCTTGCCAAATATACCGTTATCAGCACATTCGCTCCCATTTTCGTCAAATATAGCAACTACAAACCCGTCTTTCTTTATATCGGTGAATGTATGCCTGTCTCCAGCCACCTGAACTTCAGCTCCGTTGTATATAAGCTTGCCTAACTTGTCGCAAGGTCCCGGCTTAAAGGTGATCATAAGGTCTTCGCCTGCTTTAACACTGGCATTGTCTGAGGGCTGTACTTCTCCGTTTCCTACCTTGGTTATCGATATGTTATAAGTGTTAGCTAACTCTGCACCGTCACCGGCACCACGCATGACTCCTGCCGATTCAGGATTGTACGGCTCTATGGATAGGATCTGCCAGCCGTTTAGAGCGACATTCTCCCTTGCTTCTTCTTCGTTTTCAGCATAAACACGCATTTGTGTAATGACATTTTTTACCTGGACGGGTGACTATAACTTTGTATTTGGAGCGTTCATAGGCGTAGCTATCTCCACCAGATATGACGAGGATAACCAGTAGGACGCTTAGCAGCTTTAGGAGAGAGGTCACGATAGTTGTTTCTGCCAAGTTTGTATTTCTTAAGTGCTTCATCAAAATTATCACCTTTGATTGTGTCTATTATGGTTAATTCATAAATGACATCACTTCCACCATAATATTTTAGGAAAGGTTTTGGAAGCATTTTTTGAGGCGGTCTGAAACCTACGTTTCTTGGTGACCACCTCATAAATATGTATATCGGCATAAACTGTCGATGATATAGCGATTATTATGCTAGCTATTGCTAGCGTTCGCCATAAGTTCATCGATTTTACTCAACAATGCTTGCAGGTTGAGCGGCTTAAGAAGGAAAGCGTCAATTCCTGCAGCAGATATTTTTTTTACGTTCGGATATTTCTGATCTGCCGGATATTGCAATGATAGGTTTTGTGAAGCCTTTCTCTCTGAGAGCCTTAGCGACTTCATATCCGTCCATATCAGGCATCATAATGTCTGTAATGATAAAGTCAGGGTCAACCTTTTCAAAGACTTTGAGGAGGTCTTTACCGCTGGTTACCTCTTTACTCTCGATCCATCCCGTAGAGGAGAGGAGTCTATTGATGATCTTTCTGTCTGTGGCAGAATCATCGACAACAAGAGCTGTTATCTTATCATTCTGACTTTGAGCCACGGCTTGAGTCTTTTTTCTTTCTGAATCTGCGAGGCATCTTAGTAGCTATTTCCATAACCCCTGCAACATCAATGATGAGTCTTACACGACCGTCACCCATGATTGTCGCTCCTGCGATACCTTCGTTTCCGCTGAGGTAGTCACCGAGTGATTTGATAACTATCTCTTCCTGACCGACCAGCTTGCTCACGACAAAACCAAGTCTCTTTTCTGCAAGACCGACAACAACAACATAAAGGTCATCATCGAGTGATTCCTGAAGCTCGTATATCTCATCAAGTCTGATAAGGCTGAGTACAGAGTCTCTGAGCTTAAGGACTTCACGCCCTTCAAAGCTGTGTATCTCAGTCTCTTTGATACGCACAGTCTCTATAACTGAAACAAGCGGAATAGCAAATATTTCACCGGAGATATCAACAAGGAGTGCCTGAATGATAGCAAGAGTAAGCGGAAGCTTAAGCCTGAATCTTGTTCCATGACCCAGTTCAGATTCTATGTTAATAATACCGTTAAGTTTTTTCAATGTTGGTTTTAACCACGTCCATTCCGACACCACGTCCGGATACGTCTGTGATTTTTGCGGCAGTGGAGAAGCCGGGCTTGAATACAAGTCCATAAGCGGCTTCAGGGTCCATATTCTTAGCTTCGTCAGCAGTAATAACACCCTTTTCGACAGCTTTCACCTTGAGAGCATCGGCATCCATACCTGCACCGTCGTCTTTGATCTCCACAACTATGTGGTTACCCTCATGATATGCAGAAAGGTTAACAGTACCCTTATCAGGCTTGCCCTTTTTTACGTCTGATCTCAGGAGTTTCTACACCGTGGTCTACGGAGTTTCTGATCATGTGGATAAGCGGATCGCCTATCTCTTCAACTACAGATTTATCAAGTTCTGTCTCTTCACCCGATATAACAAGATCAACATCTTTTTTTCATATCACGTGACAAGTCTCTTACCATTCTCGGGAATTTGTTAAATACTTTACCGATAGGCACCATTCTCGTTTTCATAACGGCGAGCTGCAGCTCTGTTGTGATGAGTCCGATCTGCGAAGTAGTCTCCATCAGCTGCTCTATAAGGAATTCACCTTCGAACTTCTTTTCAAGGTCGCCGGAAATCTGACCGATACGGTTACGGGAGAGAACAAGCTCACCCACAAGGTTCATCAGTGAGTCGAGTCTGGATACATCCACACGGATAGTCTGTTCGATGGACATAGCGGCTTTTTTGACCTGCTCAACATTCTTCTGAGGAGCGGCGGCAGCCTGAGATGGAGCTCCACCTTCAGCACCGACAAGTTTCCCTTCGTTGGCAAGCTTAAGCCTGTTTATCAGTTCACTTACATCTGCGGAGTCTGTACCTTCCTTGATGTCAGTGACAATAGTTTTGGTTTTATCAACAAACTCAAGCAGAATATCCATGATACCCGATGTAACAGTTATCTCATTCTTTCTGAGTTTATTAAGAATCTCTTCAGCATGGTGAGTAAGGCTACTCATTTTGTCAAAACCGAGGAAAGAGGAAGCACCCTTCATAGTGTGCGCACCTCTGAATATTTTATTCAAAAGATCAAGATCATTCTTGCGTGTTTCAAGTTCCACAAGGTCATGATCAAGAGCTTCGATAATTTCTTCAGTTTCTAAAATAAAATCCTGTACAAGGTCTTGCATTTCGTTATTGCTCATGGTCCCCTCCGGAGCTTATTGTCCAAACTCTTTCATAAGTTCATCAACAAGGCTTTGATCCTCCAGGACATTCTCTTTGCTCTTCATCTTTTCCAAGATTTCGATATCTACCTTATCGTCCTTTACGCCGTACATAACGACAAGGTGAGCGAGTCTTTCCTGAAGGTCGTATATTATTTTAACAAGCTTGTCTATTTTTTGCTTGGTAATATCCTGAAATTCTAGTGCTGCAATGATATCAAAGGAGGTGTCCTGCCCTGCAAGTGCCTTGTCACGGAGTCTGTCGATGATTCCGCTTGTCTGAGAAAAAAAATTGCCTGACTCTGCCTGTGACTTGAGTGTAGCGAGGTTTTCCCTGATATCGTCTGTTATAAAATTTATATTGTCTATTGATGCTAAGACATTTTCAGATGCGGTTTTTTGAGTCACTGATAATAGTTTGTAAAACTTCTTCAAAACCGGGAAGGTCTTCATAGCTGTCTTCAACGGTTTCATACACATTACGAAGTTTATCGATAGAGTCGCTGAAATATTGTGCAATATGGAATAGTTCGTTCTCAGTGTTTACTTCCACACTGGTGACGTCGTAGTTTCCTTCGTTGATATTCCGAGCAATATCAAGTAGCTCATTGATATCTTTGTATTCAGACATAATCAAATACCGAGAAGCTTGTTCACCTTTTCCTGAAGAGTGTCCGGTGTGAAAGGCTTAACAACATAGTTATTCACACCACTTCGAAGAGCTGTGAGGATATCTTCCTTAGCGGCTTCTGTAGTGACCATTAAAATAGGCGTATCTTTATATTCCTCTTTTGAACGAAGAGTCTTTACAAAGGTGAGCCCGTCCATCTCAGGCATGTTCCAGTCCGTGATTATCATATCAACATCACTGTTTTTTTGCTAGTACGTCAAGACCTTCAACCCCGTTAGCAGCCTCAAGAATATTGGAAAAAACCAAGTTTAGTAAGGGTGTTTTTTAATAATTCTTCTCATAGTTGAAGAGTCATCAACTGTAATTATAACGTGTTCGTGAGCCATTTCTGGTCCTCCACCTTGTTTCTCTTATTTATATTATTTCCAAAATACTACACTGTGTCAATCTTTTAATTTTTTAATTCGTTCTGCTCTGCTGACAATTTCTTTAATTCTGAAACCAAAATAGCCGTCGACAATGACAACTTCGCCTCGTGCGATAACTTTATTATTTATTACAAGTTCAACAGGCTCATCGGCTGATTCATCCAGTTCGATGATATTCCCTGAACCCATAGTAAGTATATCTTTTAAAAAAAACATCTTTGTAGAGCCCATTTTTACACTTACCGGAACGTCAATATCCAATAAGAGATCAAGGTTCGATGGAGCAGAACCTCCAAAGTCGTGTCCGCCGCCACCACCGCCGGAATCATCATCATCGTCATCCGGAAAAGTGAATGCAGAACCAAAATCAGGCTCACCACTGTCTCCGCCCCCGAAAAGGCTCATGAGGTTGAGATCAGTGAAGAAGCGAAACGTTGTATTTTCGTCTCCGATACCGAGTGCCGCGTCTGCTACCATATACTCCTCAGCTTGAAAGAGTGCAGGTGCATCGTTCACCATTATATCATCTACTCTGAATGATACCTTAACCTGAGTACTTTCTTCAAGGGGAACTGCAATTGCAGCCAGAGTTTGTGTGACCAGCTCTTTGATGGCGTCCTTGTCATCCTCTTCCAGAGAGTCTTTGCCGGGTTCGTCCATCATCATCATTAGATTAGTCAGGTAAGTAATATCCACCGTTTTAAACATAAGTCCGGCTTCCATGCCTGATTTTTTCTTCAGTGACAAGTATGAGAACCTGTGATTCGTAACCTTCTGCCAGATCGTCAGGGCCGGCACTGGAGACTTCAGTAAAAGATACTTTGATATCTTTATCAAACATGCTGTCCATAGTGGACTGAAAAATTTCCTGTGCAATGTTAGTGAATGCACTGTGTTGATTTTCACTCAGCGGGGTTTTCATCTTCTGTCTCCGATATAAACTGCGTTATCTTCGCAGCTTTTTTTAACTCCGAGAGTGCCAACCTCTCCGAGGAATTTTAGTTTGTTGTTGAGGTGGATCTCGGCAGGCCTGTCCTGTTTCACGTTAAACATCACGAGGTCGCCCTCTTTGAGCTCCATTATATCCTCTATGGTGAGTTTGTTATGACCGAGATATACACGTGTGGGGACTTCTGTTATCTCCATCATATGCATAATCTCATTCTCTTTCTCACCTGCAAGCCCTTTCTTGGCACCGATAAGCCAGTCGCTGGAGCTGATCTTGCCGAGGACAGGCTCAAGAACTATTGCAGGGATGCAAAGGTTCATCATACCTAGAACCTCTCCAAATTTGACTTCGCATACAACGAGTATAACAACCTCGTTCTGAGAAACAATCTGGATAATATGGGGGCTGTTTTCGCTCAGTTCTTTTTTTAAGCCTGATATTAGGGATAATCTGTCTCCAGACCTCTTCGAGGTCTTTCAGTATCAGCCCTAGAATACCGTCCATTATGTGCTGTTCGAGCGAAGTCAGCTCTCTGGTCTGGAACAGGGGTTTGCCTGTACCGCCGAGAAGCTTATCGACTATTGGGAAAACAAGGGAAGGGTTTATCTCTAAAACAGTATTCCCCTCCATGGGATCATGCTTAAAATATTAAAACTTGTAGGGTCAGGGAGGGACATAAGGAATTCTCCGTATGTCATCTGATCCACGGATGTTAATGTTATATCTGTGATAGTTCTCAGATAGTTTGACAGAGTAGAAGAGAAGTTTCTGGCGAATTTATCGTGCAGATTTCTTATGGAGCGGAGTTGCTCCTTACTGACCCTGTCAGGTCTGCGGAAGTCGTATACAGATATCTTCTTCGGGACGAAATCCAACTGCTCAACTGATTCCTCAGCGATCTCTTCATCAGTGGAGACTGTGGAGAGGAGAGCATCGATCTCTTCTTGACTTAGAATATCTGCCATTTACTATCCTTATGAAACTGATTTAATCTATCTGCAGTAAGCCACGATTCTTTGGTACAGTTCTGTTAATGGAGCGATTTCATCCTGAATATTCGCCTCTATAACTGCTCTCGGCATACCATAGACTATACACGAAGGTTCGTCCTGAGCAAGGACGCTTCCCCCCCTTTAGTTTAAGGAGTTGAAGACCCTTCATTCCGTCACTCCCCATACCTGTCATGATAACTCCGAGAGCATCACGACCTATTGTTTCAGCTACGGAAGCCGCAGTGACATCAACGCTGGGGATATGCAGAGTGTTTGATGGCTCAGTACCTACCTCAGTGTAGTAATGAGCACCAACTTTTTTTTCAGCTTAAGGTGAGTTCCGCCTTTCGCTATGTATACGTGATTAGGTTCAAGCTGCTCTTTCCCCTGAGCTTCAAGAACCGTTAGTTTGCTCAATGAGTCGAGGCGTTGTGCCAGAGATTTAGTAAAATTAGGCGGCATATGTTGAACAATCAGTATAGGTACACCGAGGTCACTTGGGAGCATAGGGATAACTTTCTGCAGGGACTGAGGTCCTCCTGTGGAAGTTCCTATAATAACCAGTTTCTTCTTTGAAGTGATATTCGGTGCGGGTCTTCTTATTGTGGGGGCTGCCGGTGCCGCAGTTGCAGAAGGTCTTGCCGCCGTTCTGCTTGTCATTGGTCTTCTGAAAAAACATCTTGCGTTTGGCAAAGTTCTTTATCTTCGAAATCAATTGATCTTCGATCTTCATAACACCGAAGCTGGCAAAAGATTTATCCTTCGGGATAAAGTCCACTGCTCCGAGGTCTAAGGCTTTGAGTGTTGACTCAGCACCTTCCGTTGTGAGCGAGCTGACCATGATAACAGGCATGGGGTTTTCTGCCATAATCTTCTGGAGGGCTGTAAGCCCGTCCATACGCGGCATCTCTATATCGAGTGTCATAACATCAGGTTTGAGTTTTTTTGACCATTTCTATAGCTTCAAGACCGTTCTTGGCAGAACCTACAATCTCTATTTCCGGATCTTTTTTTGACCATATTCTCTATGGCTTTTCTCATAAAAGCCGAGTCATCTACAACTAGCAGTCGAACCTTCGCCATGTATTTCTCCCTGCCCAAAATTAGGCAAAATGATTATATCTAATAAAACTCTTTGAGCTTCTTTTTTTTAGCTTGTCTGTGGCGGCAGAGTGTATCTGCGAAACGCGTGATTCCGTTATACCGAGCACCTCGGCTATCTCTTTCATAGTGAGTTCTTCATAATAATATAAAGAAACGACATATTTTTCTTTTTTCGTTGAGAGCGTCTATTTCGTCACCCATACGCTTAATAAGTCTGATTTTGACAGTCTCATCCTCGGGTGTCAGGCAGGTGCTCTTTATAAAGTCCACCAGATTAGTGTCACCCTCAGGGCCGACACTTTCGTCCAGTGAGAGGATCTTGTCGTTCTCCATTAGCTCAAGCAGACGGTAGACCTCCTGCTCGGCGAAATCACTATTTGCTATAATATCTTCCACGGATGGTTTTTTCACCTGCGGTGCGGTAGTGGTTCTCTATGTGCTTTTCAAGCTGTTTAAGTCTGGTTCTGACATTTCTCGGGAGGTAATCCAGATTGCGGAGTGTATCAAGGATTGCCCCTTTGATACGTCTTTCGCCGAATGTATAGAAATTTACATTTCTGTCTTTATCAAATCTTTCGAGAGATTCTATCAGACCGAGACATGCAGAAGAGTAAAGGTCGTCAACGTCCACACTGTCAGGTAATTTAGTGCTCATGCGAAGAACCCAGGATTTTATCCTAGGCATGAATTCAAGAATAATCTTATCCTTCTCTTCGCGACTAAATCTGTTGGCTGCTGTAGAACCGTATCCTGTCACATTATCTTCCTGTAATTAATAATAAGTTTGTCGATCATAAAAAAAAAGATTTTTTTGCTATTAAATATATAGCAAAGAACATTATAATATCCCTTGAGATATAAGTCAATTTTACATCATAAATAAGAAACTTCGCAACAAATGACAATAAGAATACTACTGTAGCGAGCAGAAGTGAAAGTTCTCTGTAAGAAAGGTTCATACGCTCCTCCAATAGATACTGATCACTTAAATACCCCCTTTATAAGGGAATAGAAATTTCCTTTTTTGCCGTCTTTGCCGTCGTTCGGCTGACCTGTTATACTCCTCGCTATACCAAGCAGATCCTTAACATAAGGAGTGTTTGGGCTGAGTATGCATGCAGGCTTCTGCGATTTGACAGATTTGATCAGTGCTTTATCCTCTCTCAGATACCCGAGAAAAGTGAGTTCAACATTAAGGAATTTCCTCGCAACATTCTTCATGCTTTCGAAAATCCCCTTAACTCCCTGCACGTCGTCCACCCTGTTCAGCACAAACTGGATATTCTCTATGCCGTACTGAAAGTGTACAACCTTCATAAAGGCATATGCGTCAGTTATAGCCGTTGGCTCGGGTACTGTCAAAACCACCACTAAGTCAGCAATGGAAGTGAATCGTATCACGTTTTCAGAGATACCTGCTCCGGTATCGAAAATTATATAGTCATACTTTCCGTCCAGCAGGACAAATATGTCTACAAGCTTTTCGTGCTCTTCATCCGACAGATTAGAGAGCTCCACAAAACCGCTGGATGCAGGGATAACATCTATCCCGTAGTTATCCTTTTTTTATGATCTCATTCAGCCCTGCCTCACCGGTCATATATTTCCTGATGGAGGCGGACACACTGATATTCATAAGGATATCCACATTTGCCAGTCCAAGATCGGCATCGAAAACAAGAACTTTTTTCCCCAGCTGTGAGAGCAGACAGGCAAGGTTTACCGCAAAATTGGTTTTGCCAACCCCCCCCTTTCCCTGAGGAAACGGAGATG
>JDSF01000134.1_pt1 | contig 54953 bp, 57 predicted proteins | sample 199441 | NCBI WGS metagenome assembly JDSF01 (sample SAMN02592751, study PRJNA231836) | bioreactor metagenome | isolation source: continuous culture bioreactor denitrification-DNRA | place: Germany: Bremen
GACGCGATAAAAGAGTATGGCGCCGAGTGGGGGCGCAACCCCACGACCTTGACCTTGCCGCATTGAAATCTGGGGACATAACAGGAATTAATAAAAAACAGATTCGAACATTTTCCGACACACTAACGTTAAAAGAAATGAGTGTGTCAGTGAAAAACATTCAGGTGCAGTCATTGTATTGCTGAGGTAATTTACAATCTGTTGCATCCCCAATAAGAAGACTGTCTTTTAATGGCAATTTCAGTTATACTGCTCAGCTACCAAACGGTGCCCATCTGCTTAATGCGGGTGGGCCCTGTTTTTTATCTGCAACAACGAGTAGAGTCAGACCTGATGGGTCGGCTAGTGAGTTATATAAGAAGGAGATCCACATGTTCCGTGAACCCAAAGAAAGCGTTAAAGATCTGAATGAAAAACTCCAGGAATTATGGAGGTATCTTTGACGTCCCTGGTAAACATGAGCGTGTCTTGGAGTTGGAGGCAGAAATTGCTCAGCCAGATTTTTGGAATAAAGGGGAACAAGCTCAGGAGCTGTTGAAAGAGCGCACTCGACTACAGAAAATAGTCGAAGACTGTAGTGGAGCAAAGCAGCAGCTCGAAGATATCCAGGTTCTGATTGAGCTGGGTGAAGAGGGTGAGGATGAGGAAACCCTGATCGAAGTTAATGGGATGCTGCCAGATCTGCAGAAGCTGATTGGCCAGATGGAATTTGCCCGTATGCTCTCCGGCGATCATGACGTCAATAATGCTACGGTCAGTATCAATGCCGGTGCTGGTGGAACTGAAGCCCAGGATTGGGCCGATATCGTTCTGCGCATGTACACCCGCTACTGTGAGCGTAAGGGCTTCAAGGTCGAATTTACTGAATATCAACCGGGTGACGATGCTGGTTTGAAAGGGGCAACCTTTACTGTGACTGGTGATTATGCCTACGGCTATCTTAAGTCGGAGAGTGGTATCCATCGTCTGGTCCGGATTTCACCTTTTGATGCCAATTCACGTCGTCATACCTCCTTTTGCTCGGTCTTTGTTTTTCCTGAACTTGATGATTCTATTGAAGTAGAAGTTGAAGACAAGGACATCAAGGTCGATACCTTTAGAGCCAGTGGTGCCGGCGGTCAGCATATTAATAAAACAGATTCAGCTATTCGGATTACCCATATCCCCACCGGGATTGTGACCGCTTGCCAGAACCAACGTTCACAGCATAGCAACAAGGCCACAGCGTTGAAACAGTTGAAGGCTCGCTTGTACGAGTTGGAAATTCGCAAAAAAGAGGAGGAAGCTGCTGCTTTCTCCGAAGATAAAAAAGAGATTGGCTGGGGCAGTCAGATCCGGTCCTACGTCCTGCATCCGTACAGAATGGTCAAAGACCACCGAACCAGCTTCGAAAGTGGCAATACCGATGCCGTGCTGGATGGTGACCTCGACGGGTTTATCGAGGCCTACCTGCTGCAAGGCAAATAACAGATAAATTAAAACGGCGCTTTTCTCATCAGAAAAGCGCCGTTATTCATTGACTTACCAGATTTTTTTCAATAGATTCTGCGGTTAAATATTTTCCCGCTGAAAAAGGAGCATGTAATGCAAGATACGGAAATCCCAGTTGGCTTAACTTTTGATGATGTACTTCTCGTCCCTGCACATTCAGAGGTACTGCCAAAAGAAGTTGACCTTAGCACGCAGTTAACAAAGAAAATCAGATTGAATATCCCACTGCTGTCAGCGGCGATGGATACCGTAACTGAATCACGTGCTGCTATCAGTATGGCTCGTGAAGGTGGACTCGGGATTATCCATAAAAATATGACTCCAGAAGCTCAAGCAACTGAGGTTGATCAGGTTAAAAAATCGGAAAGTGGAATGATCGTTGATCCGATCACCATGGACCCGGATCAGAAAATCTCTGAAGCTCTGGCGGTGATGAAGAAATATCGTATCTCTGGTGTGCCGATTACCAAGGATCGCAAACTGGTTGGTATTATGACCAATCGTGATCTGCGTTTTGAAACCAACCTGGAACAACCCATTTCCAATGTTATGACCAAGGAGAATCTGGTCACTGTCCCTCCGGGAACAACTTTGGAAGAGGCTAAGTTTCATCTGCATGAGCACCGGATTGAAAAGCTTCTGGTGGTTGATGATGATTACGTCCTGAAAGGGCTGATCACCATTAAGGATATTGAGAAGGTGAGAAAATATCCTGATGCTTGTAAAGATGAACTCGGCCGTCTGCGTGTTGGTGCTGCTGTGGGTGTTGGTGCCGATCTGGATGAGCGTGCTGCCGCACTCGTTGAGGCTGGTGTTGATCTGTTGGTTGTTGATACCGCTCATGGTCACAGTCAGGGTGTTATCGATACGATTGCTGAACTGCGTAAGCGCTACCCGGAAGTTCAGTTGATGGCTGGCAATATTGCCACGGCTGCCGCTGCACAAGCTTTGATTGATGTCGGGGTTGATGCGGTCAAGGTTGGTATCGGTCCTGGTTCAATCTGTACCACCCGTGTTGTTGCCGGTGTTGGAATGCCACAGGTGACTGCGATTCAGCGTGTTGCAAAAGTGACCCGCGCAGCAGGAATTCCGTTAGTTGCGGATGGCGGTATCAAGCACTCTGGTGATCTGCCTAAAGCGATTGCCGCCGGTGCTGATATCATCATGATCGGTTCCCTGTTTGCCGGAACTGAAGAATCCCCAGGTGACACCATTCTTTATCAGGGTCGTACCTACAAGTCTTATCGCGGTATGGGCAGCCTCGGTGCCATGAAGCAGGGCAGTAAAGATCGTTATTTCCAGGGTGATGAGCAGGATGTCAAGCTGGTCCCAGAAGGGATTGAAGGTCGTGTCCCTTATCGTGGGCCACTGTCCGACAATATCCACCAGTTGATTGGTGGTCTGCGCTCAGGTATGGGATACACCGGTTGTGCTTCAATTAAAGATTTGCAGGACAAAGGTGAATTTGTTCGTATCACCAATGCGGGCTTACGTGAATCTCATGTCCATGATGTCACAATTACCCAGGAAGCTCCTAACTACCGTATGGAACGGGGTAGTTGATTATGACTGATATCCACAGCGATAAAATCCTGATTCTTGATTTTGGTTCACAATACACCCAACTGATCGCCAGACGGGTGCGTGAAAGCCATGTTTATTGTGAACTGCATCCTTTTGATATGGGGCTGGAGGAAATCAAAGCATTTGAGCCTTCAGGCATCATTCTTTCAGGCGGTCCAAAGTCTGTTTACGAAGAGGGCGCTCCTGCCATTGCTGAAGAACTCTTTGAACTTGGGATTCCAGTTCTGGGGATCTGCTATGGCATGCAGTTGATGAGCCGTCATTTCGGCGGATCGGTCATCCCGGCTGGTAAAAGAGAGTACGGCCATGCTGAATTACTAAGCCAGAATGAGCCTGGCCCTCTGTTTGATGGTTTCTTTTCCGATGGCAAAGCTTCTGTCTGGATGAGTCATGGCGACCATGTTGAAACAATGCCGCAGGGGTTTAGTGTCGTTGCTAAAACAGAGAATGCTCCTGTTTGTGCCATCCAGAATATCGAAAAGGACCTTTATGGTGTTCAATTTCACCCAGAGGTGAATCACACACTGCAGGGTGATACTCTGCTGACAACCTTTGTTCGTAGTATCTGTGGTTGTAAAGGTCTCTGGACTCCTGGCCAGATTATCGAAGATGCCATTGATCGCATCCGTGAACAGGTTGGGACTGATCAGGTTATTCTCGGTCTTTCTGGAGGAGTTGACTCTTCCGTTGCTGCCGCTTTGATTCACCGCGCTATTGGTGATCAGCTGCATTGTGTTTTTGTCGACAATGGTTTGCTGCGTCTGAATGAAGGTGATCAGGTTATGGCGACTTTCGCCCAGAATATGGGGGTCAAGGTCACTCGTGTCAATGCTCAACAGCGTTTTTATGATGGTCTGGCAGGGGAGAGTGATCCTGAAAAGAAGCGCAAAATAATTGGTAATCTCTTCGTTGATATTTTTGAGGAAGAATCAAATAAAATCGAAGATGCCAAATGGTTAGCCCAAGGAACCATCTACCCTGATGTGATTGAATCCGCCGGAGCAAAAACTGGTAAGGCGCAGAACATTAAGAGCCATCACAATGTCGGCGGTCTGCCTGATTACATGAAATTGGAACTCTTGGAGCCGCTGAGAGAGCTGTTCAAAGATGAAGTGCGAGCCATCGGTGAAGAGTTAGGCTTGCCACGTCCAATGGTCTGGCGTCATCCTTTCCCTGGTCCAGGTTTAGGAGTCAGGATTCTTGGTGAAGTCAAAGAAGAATACTGCGAAATCCTGCGCCGTGCTGATGCTATCTATATTGAAGAATTATACGAGAGCGGTCACTACGACAAAATCAGCCAGGCTTTTGCTGTCTTTTTGCCAGTGAAATCTGTTGGTGTTATGGGTGATGGTCGTACTTACGAGTATGTTGTCGCCTTGCGTGCTGTTGAAACCAAGGATTTCATGACCGCTGGTTGGTATCCAATGCCTTATGCGGACCTGGCTCGGATCAGTGGTCGGATTATCAATGAGGTCAAAGGGATTAACCGCGTGACCTATGATATTTCAAGTAAACCACCAGCTACGATTGAGTGGGAATAAGTTTTAAGAACAGAGCGTAATAAAAAGAGCCACCGAATCGTTTCGGTGGCTCTTTATTATGGGAGGTTCGGTCAGGTCAGTAAAATCTGTGGATCAAAACCTAACCTGACAGCGCCCCAATGACGGCCGTTGATGTGGATCGGTAGTGACAGATCACTGAGGATTTCACCTGTATCACGCATATAGGTCTGGAGCAAAAAATTCTCCCTGTTTCTGGCACTACGCAGGCCGGTTGGATCGTTGTACATGCGTTTATCACGACTTCTTGACACATCAATGTCCGGATCGCCGGTCAATGGCTTTGAGAATATACTGTTGTGTGTCGGTCCATAACCGTTCTCGTCAACGCAGATGGCATAGATGCCGGATGGAATTTTAGCGAGAATCTGATCGTAGAGCGGCTGCATTTGACTGGCAAAAGCTTGGTCGTAGCAGGTAGAATATTTTTTGGGATTGGTTTGCATAATGGTTTGGTAGTTCGTATCAAAAATGTTGAGACCGTCCTGTGTCAGAAGTGACATGCCCGCTTCTATCTTTTTGCAGAATCCTTGGGCCAACTCAAGAATTTGTTCAAAGGCTCCTTCTCCTGTAATGAACTTTGCTACGAGTTGTTGCATTGATTCACTGGTTGTCTGAAGGTCGGTGGTGACCTGTTCAGAGGAGATGGTTCTGTCAACGACAATATGACTTAGCTCGCAGATGTTGGAAACTTTTTCGTGGGTTTGGGCATTTGCTGTAGAAATTTCTTCAACGGATGATGTGATCTCAGTCAGCAATCGGTAGTTATCGTCGAATTCCCGGATCAACTCTTCATAGTTTTCACAAGCCTTGCGCGAAACGCTCATTGTGTGGGTCGCCGCATTATCAATCGACTCTGCTTCAGCCAGAGCATTGTCGATATTATTCAGCATATCAGTTATCTGAAGCGCAATCTGTTCACTGGCCTGGTTTGCTTCTTCAGAGAGCTTTTTAACTTCTGTTGCAACAACCGAGAATCCTTTTCCCGCCTGACCGGCCCTGGCCGCTTCTACAGCAGCATTCAACGATAGTAAACCGGTCTGAAAAGATATCCCTTGAATTGTTGATATGATCTTACGGATATCTCTAGACTTATCTCCCATTATTTTGATCGTTTGATCATGGTGATTTATTTGTGTAAGCATTGATTCCATGCTGCTGTTCACCGATTGGAGTTCAACTAGCGATTTGCGCGCTGAATCAAGGCTTTCAGATGTTGACGATGATATTTTCTGGGTGTTGTCGGTTATGGTCCCCAGAGTTTCAGTGGCAATCTGACTGTTTGTGAAAACGGTCGTTGAGAGTTCGCCCTGGTGATGCGCTTTGCCAGAGACATCTTTAATCTGATTGACAACCGTTGCTGAACCGACAGCAACATTAATCCCCATACTGCGTAGTTGATGAACGGTTTGTCTGAGATTTCCCAAGAAGTTATTGTAGTTATCGGCAAGATCATGGAATTCATCGTAAGTGTCGATCTGTAACTCTTTGGTCAGGTCCATTTCTCCTCTGTTCATTTGCTTGAGTTGAAAATTCAAATCGTTGATCGGACTGACGATGAGGTAGCGTAGAAACATAATGGTGAAGAGGGTGACGACGAACGACAGGGCAACAATAATAAGGGCGGTTTGGTTTGATGATGCAGTGATTTCTGTGAGCAGTTTAGAATTGAGTGATTCTTGAAGTTGGAACAGATTATTTAATCGATTATTGTTGTAATAAACCGTTGCAAAAAGGAGTAGTTGAAGGGAAAAAATGAAAGCTATATTTCCAACCAGTTTACGGCTCAAGGTGTTGAAAAAAGTTTTTTCGAGCCTTTTATACATGTGTAAGAAAAGTTGCATGTTAGAAGCCTCATAGAACGATGTTATAGATTTGAGCAATATAATAAAAAAATATTAAAGTGGTCAAGTGTTTTTTGTAAAAAATCGCTCAAATTTGTTGTGTTGATGTCCACATGGTATAACTAATTGTAAATGTTTATATTAATCATAAATCGTGAAGGGGATTTTATGAAAAAGTATGTTGTTGCCGTTCTTTGTCTCGCTTTTATCTTTTCTTTTTCTCCTGCGTTTTCTGCTCAATTTCAAGATCAACATGACCATGCCGCTTGTAAGCATTGTGGAATGGATAGAACGAAATTTTCCCATAGTCGCATGTTGATTGAATATCCCGATGGCGAACAAATCGGAACCTGTAGCTTGCACTGCACGATAAAAGATCTGAAGGGGCATGCTGGGCAGGATGCTGTTTCTGTCAAGGTGGCTGATTTTTACACCCACAAGTTGATCAATTCGGACGATGCTATCTGGGTGGTTGGTGGTGACAAAAACGGGGTGATGACAATGCGTGCCAAATGGGCTTTTGAGTCAATGGCGGGTGCCAACACATTTATTGCTGCTCATGGTGGTGAAATCGTGTCAACTGAAATGGCAATGAAGGCAGGGCGTGATGACATGAGTAAAGATATGGAGCGCATGCGTAAAATGAAGGCCATGAAAAAGAAAAAAATGGCGATGGAATAATCGGGATCGATGATGAACAGATTATTTGGTCTTTTGCTGACATGTTCTTTACTGATGTTGTTTTGTGGTCACGGATTTGCTGAAACGGTCAAATTGCCGGGCAACAAGGATCGTTGCCCGGTGTGCGGTATGTTTGTTGCCCCGTACCCCGACTGGGTTGCAACCATCGTATTGGCTGATGGAGAGCAACTGTACTTTGATGGTTGTAAAGATCTGTTCCGCTATTATTTCAAAAACTCAGAGGACAATAGCGAGTTCCTCGACGAGGTCAAGGGTATTTATGTGACCGATTATTATCGGACTCAACTTGTTCCGGTCGAGGATGTTTTCTTTGTTGTTGGCAGTGATGTCTATGGTCCTATGGGGCATGAATTGATTCCGATTGTCGGGAAGGAGCTTGCTGAAACATTCAGCCGGGATCATGGCGGTAGTGCTATTTATCAATTCAATCAAATCAGACCAGATAACCTTCCGGTCGACTGATGATTAAAAGTATTCTCTTTTTGACCTCAACGTGCGGTCTCGTGATCACTCTGATTGTTCTCCTGGCCTTAAGTTCTGGTCGCTCGGAAAATGTGACTGCCCAGAATCAGCTGGTCAAGTCTCTTGGATTAACCGATCTGGCATTGTGCAGTGAAGCGCGCTATACACGTCATCCTTCGCAGGCTGACCTGTTTGCTCCTTTTCAGGATTTCCCCGGTTCCTTTGAACATTTCCCGACGGGATCGCTCTTCGCTCCTGATCCCGCTGGTTTCACTGGTCGGGTCAGATTCCTCTCTCAAACGGACAAACAGTAATATGCGTCGGCACTTAAAGATCCTTGAATATACCCTTTCTAGCTTGTTGCGTAAAAAGTACAAAAGCTTTTCACTCATTGCTGTTTACGCTTTTACCATTGGCGTTCTGGGCTCTGTGCTTTTTTTAACTCAAGCTTTGAAGACTGAGGCTGTCAGTACTCTGGCCAGTGCACCTGAAATCGTCGTTCAAAGGGTCGCCGCTGGACGGCACGACCTCATCCCGATTTCTTATGCGGATCAGATCCGTAAATTCCCCGGAGTCAAAGCTGTCATTCCACGGATCTGGGGGTACTATTACGACTCACTGATCAAGGCGAACCTGACTCTGATCGGGATTGGTCAGAATCGGGAACAGTTGGAACTTCTAGAAGGGCGATTACCATCTGCTCCGAATGAATGTGCCATCGGCATGGGGATTGTGACTTCGTTTGGTCCAGAAAAAGGGGACATTCTCGCCCTTGAAAACAGTGAAGGTTTCAGTCGCGAATATCGGATTTCTGGTGTTTTTAAGGCTGAGTCGAACCTTTTAACCAATGATCTGGTCGTCATGTCCGAGGCTGCTTTGCGTGACTTCTTTGCATTTGATCCCGCTGTCTCCACCGATCTGATTGTTGAGGTGTATAACCAACGAGAGATCAAAACTCTTGCCAAAAAAATAAAGTATCATTTTCCCGATACACGACCGATCAGTCGTGATGAAATTCTCCATACCTACGAAACTTTGTTTAATTGGCGCAGTGGAATGATGTTGGCTGTTGCTGTTGCGGCTCTGATCGCATTTTGTATTTTGGCTTGGGATAAGGCGACCGGGATCAGTGCTGAGGAGAAACAGGAAATCGGAGTTCTCAAAGCGCTTGGATGGGAGACTTCAGATGTCTTAATCTGTAAGTTCTGGGAAGGGCTTGTTATTTCATTGACCTCATTCCTGCTGGGGGTGATTCTTGCCTGGATTCATGTGTTTCTTTTCAGTGCCCCTGCGTTAGAGCCTCTGCTGAAGGGGTGGTCTGTTCTCTACCCAGATTTTCAGCTAACTCCAGTCATCGATTTTTACCAGTTGTTTGTTTTGGCTTGTCTGACGATTGGGCCCTATATGGCTTGCACATTGGTTCCGTCCTGGAAAACAGCAGTGACCGATCCCGAACAGATTCTGAGGGGCTAAAGGCGATGTCAGCATTTCTACATATTGATACTGTTAGCAAAACCTACAATCGTCATAAGCCAGATGAAATGACAGCATTATCGGAGCTGAGCTTTCAGATTGAACAGGGAGAGAGTGTCGCCCTGACAGGGCCGAGTGGATCGGGGAAGACGACACTGTTGAGCTTATTAGGCTGTATGTCTCGTCCGACCTCAGGTCGTATTCATTTCAAGGAGAGGAATGTCTCGGGGCTTCCTGAGGCGCTTTCTTGCTCGTATTCGGAGAGAGTCTTTTGGTTTCGTTTTTCAGCAGTACCACTTGGTACGTGATCTTAACGTTCTGGAAAACATTATGTTGCCTCTTTATCCTTCCGAAATGCCCTGGAAAACGATAAAAGAGCAGGCCGAACATTTGATCGAGCGGTTCAATCTGACCAGGATGCGCACTCGGAAGGTTCGTTTGCTTTCTGGTGGAGAGCAGCAACGAGTCGCCATTGCCAGGGCTTTGATTGCCGACCCTGAGGTGATTATTGCCGATGAACCGACTGCTCATCTGGATCAAGCGCTGGCAGAAGAATTGGTCGCCATCTTTACTGAGTTAAACAGTGACGGGAAAACGATTGTTATTGCAACACATGATCCATTTCTCTACCAATCCAGTCTTATTAAACGCAGAATAAATTTGAATCATGGTCAGATTGATAAGGATGAAACCCTGTGATTCTCCACCCTGGAATTCTTGCATTACTCTCTGTTTCAACAATTATTCTACTGGTGATGTTGGCAGCGAGTTTCTTCGGTATTAAAATTCTTTTCTGCTGGGATTCCAGCAGCAGTTCGGAAGAGCAGTTACACCTTGAACGCAAAACATGGCTGGTTTCATCTTTAGTCAACTATGCTTTGGCTGCACAGATTTTATCTGCAGCGTTGTTTGTTTTTACGGCTGATGATATTCACCGGCTGTTTGTTGGCGCCATGTGTGCGACCGGTTCACTGAATGCAAATCTGGTCGGTTGGTTGGTTTTACTGGTCAAGGGATTGTTACTTTTTAGCGCTTCTCTCTGGGTCGTTTTTAATCGGCTTGATCAGCGCACTGAAGATACACCTTTGATCAGGGTCAAATACCTGTTCTTGCTCTTGCTGACTCCTTTCGTTGCTCTTGATCTATACGCACAGTGGTCATATTTCAGAGGGTTACAACCCGAGGTGATTACTTCCTGTTGCGGATCTTTATTCAGTGCTGAAGGGGAGGGCGTCGCTGCTGAATTGTCAGGTCTTCCGGTTGAGCAGGCGATGTGGCTTTTTTTCAGCATGACTGGGTTCTTTCTCGCCTGTTTGATACTAACAATTCTGTTCCGTCATGATATCTTCAGATTGTTACTTTTTGTTGCTTCTGTTCTGTTCTTTTTCACCAGCCTTGGTGCCGTTATTTCTTTTATCTCCCTTTACGTCTATCAGATGCCAAGTCATCACTGTCCGTTTGATATGCTACAACATCATTATGGCTATATCGGTTATCCCCTCTATATTGGTCTTTTTGTTGCCACGTTGTTTGGTCTTCTCCCCGGGCTGGCGCAGCCTTTTAAAAAAACACCAAGCTTGAAATCAGAAATTGAACAGATAGAACAAAAATGGCTGATCTATGCGTTCATTGGGGTTGGCGTGTTTTTGCTATGCAGTTGCTGGCATATGTTGTTTGGCTCTTTCCGGTTGCTCGGTTACTAAGCGCCAGTTCTTACTTTTTCAAGCCCTTGAGCAGGTCAGCAAAAGGAGAATGAGACAAAGCATCTTGCTTTTGATCATCCTCGGTTCCCATCTCTGAACGATCATCCTGAACTCCGCGTGTGTGCTCATGATCATGACAGTAGACGCAGAGCAATTCCCAGTTACTTCCATCAGCAGGGTTATTGTCGTGGTTGTGGTCGATATGGTGGACTGTTAATTCACGAATATTTTTCCCCTCAAACTCACGCGTACAGCGACCACAGACTAAGGGGAAAAGCTTTAATGCCTGCTCTCTATATCCTTCCTGGCGTTGCGCTTGTTCTTTACGCATCGTTGAAACCAGCTGGGCTCTTTCCGCATCACTCATTTTTTGTTTTGGCGCTGCCATATTCATTGTCTCCGGTCTTTACAGATGAAAGAAGGTTGTTAAAGTTAATCATAGCTGATCTTCAACCAATTCAAAACCCTGAGGAGGTAAGAATGGACATATATGATTATGCAATGAAGATGGAATTGGATGGTAAAGAATTTTACGAAAAGTTAGCTGAAGAATGTAACTCTGAGGGGTTATGTAAAATTTTTACCGAATTAGCTGCGGATGAACAAAAGCATTTTGATATCTTCCGCCAGTTAAAAGGGTTGGAAACTGTTGGGTCTATGATAAATAGCACGGCATTGGATGATGCAAAACATGTGTTTGCTGAAATGCAGGCTGACCTGGTGACACGAAAGCAAATAAAAACGAATCTGGATGGATATCGTTATGCCATGAAGGCGGAAAAAGAAAGTGCTGATCTCTATCTGGAAGCTGCTGAGAAAGAGACTAACGCTCAAGTCAAAGATCTCCTGCTTAAAATTGCTGTTGAAGAACAAAAACATCTAAATATTCTTGAGAATATTTATGAATTCGTCAATACCCCGATTGTCCTTTGGTCTGGGGGAGTGGAGTAATCTTGACGACGTTTAGTTCGTGTCCTGGTACGGCAATCCACATCGATGACTCTTGTGACGGCCCGAGTAAAAAAAATCTGGGCCGTCATACTGGAGCTATTTGTTCAGGTAACAATCAAACCAGGATTTTTGCTCTTTATATCCATCGTTGTAGATTGATGTGTTGTCCTGTTTATAGCCATTGACGAGGGTTGAAATCTCTTGCCTGAGGTTCATCATCGCATTTTGAATCAGGTCTTTCTGAAAACCGCTGTCAGAAAGACTGATCACGAGGTCTGTTGCAACGATTCTGCTGACAATCTCTCCAAGTTCAGTCAATTTACGTTGGGATAACTGGCGTTTGAGATTAAAGTTTAACATGTCCTTAAGCGAGACTGCTGCTCTGGCAGTCAGATCATAAGTGGATAGAAAGCTGAAAAGGTTTCTTTGTTTGGATTTTAACATCTTCTTTTGTATCGCCTCAGCGATCTGGATATAGAGAATGTCGTTTGAACCTTCGAAGATCTGAAATGGACGACTATCAACAATTGCTCGGCCTGCGATGTGATTCAGACGATAACCTTTGGCGCCGACCAGTTGGAGTAAAGACTGAGCTGACGATTGCATAAGATCTGTGACATAAGTTTTAACAGCATTTGCTTCCAGACCATGAGGGGCAAGGTTGTTTTCAACTCCTGCTTTACGGCTACTGTTAAGGCACATGGCAGAGCAAATTGTGTAAGCAGACTGGAGACGTGAGATGCGTTGTTGGACCTGATCATAAGAAAAGAGGCTTTTCCCGCCAACCGAACGATCCTGACTATGTGCCACAGCTTCATCGAGCATCCGTTGAAGAAAGCCCATCCCCATGCCTGGAAACTGCATTCGGCTGCGGTGAAGAAGATCGAGCATCATCTTTATACCGGTGCTGTGCGGTTTCAGTTTTTGTAATTTAGGTACTTTGACATCAAGCTTGTTGCGACCATAGGGAAGCATATAAATACCGAGGTTTTCGTAAACCTCTTCCACCACGATATTCTGGTCAGGAGCATTACTATCGCTGATGAAAAAGTCGATATCGCGCAAGAGTTTTCCATCGGCTGTTTTTTTACGGGCTGTTAACAACCAGTAGTCGGCCCATCCGGTCAAACCTGCCCAATGTTTGATCCCCTGAATGTGGAAGTGATCGTCTTCATCGGTATAGGAACTTTGCATATGCAGAGCGTCACTGCCAAAGTCAGGCTCTGTAATCATCAATCCACCCATTTTACGGTCTTGTAAAAATCCATTAAAGACAGGTTGTTTCGCTTCTTCTTCGGCATACTTTCCGACCGGTTGAAGAAACAAAGCCCAGTTGATACCAAAGCCCAATGAGAGGGGAAGAGACTCATAGCTGGCTGCTGCCGCCAAAGCCAGCCCTTCATGAATATGGCCACCACGGCCACCGTACTGAGTTGGTATATAGGTTGCCAAAGGGTTGCTGGACATGATTTCTCTCAACATGTAAGGGGGAAGCCCACGTTTGATGCTGAGTTGATTGATATCGCTGCGGATGTAAAAAAGTTGATGGAGTTTCTTCTTGAAATCTTCCAGAAACAGGTTAAAGGGTGAGTAGGACAGTGTTTCGGGGTTTGTGCTCATGGAGGAAATCCTTCCCGTCTGGAATTGTCTGTTTTTGAGTTCGGATGAAAAAAGGCTCCGATTCTCATCGGAGCCTTTCATTCGTTCATCTTACTATTAAGGGGTTAAGTTTTTAATGTTCTTTGCGTAACTTTTACTTAACTTTTACTTAAAAGGTTAGACTTCCAATAATTTCCATCTTACGTTTGACTCAACAGCCTACGACCAAACACTGTGGCGGATCAGAAACAGCCATCGTTTCCCTCCCTTCTTGAGTTGTTTTCAGTATAGCACTCAAGTCAGAAGAAGCAAGCAAGGGGCAACAATTAAACGATCGCTTGCATTCCCTGCATGGCAGAACGGAGCACTTCGCCAACTTCTTCAACCAGGTGGCTGCGGATATCAGCATTAACTTCAACCAGAGTCTGGTTGTCAACGCCAAGATCGCTTAGTTCCAGACCTTTACCGATCACATCAGTATCAACTGAAGCCATGAAGTCTTTCAGCATTGGAACACAGGCATGAGCAAAGAGGTAGCAACCGTACTCAGCAGTGTCTGAGATAATGCGGTTCATCTCATAGAGTTTTTTACGTGCAATTGTGTTGGCAATCAGTGGCGTCTCGTGCAGTGACTCGTAGTAGGCTGATTCTGGCTCAACACCGGAAATAACCATGGTTTCAAAAGCAAGTTCAACACCGGCTTTGACCATGGCAACCATCAGAATGCCCTTGTCGAAATATTCCTGCTCAGAAATTTCGCCAGCACTCTCTGTTTTTTCAAATGCACTTTGACCGGTCTCTTCGCGCCAGGTCAGAAGCATCTTGTCATCGTTAGCCCAATCTTCCATCATTGTTGATGAAAACTGACCTGAGAGGATATCATCCATATGTTTTTCAAACAGAGGACGCATGATGAATTTGAGTTCTTCTGCCAGGTCATAGGCTTTAAGCTTGGCTGGATTTGAAAGACGATCCATCATGTTTGTAACACCACCGTGCTTGAGAGCTTCAGTGATTGTTTCCCAGCCTTGTTGCATCAGTTTTGCTGCCCAAGAAGCGTCAATTCCGTTTTCTACCATTTTATCGAAGCAGAGCAGTGAACCAGCCTGAAGCATGCCGCAAAGGATTGTCTGCTCGCCCATCAGGTCTGATTTGACTTCAGCGACAAAAGAAGATTCAAGAACGCCCGCTCTATCGCCACCCTGTGCCGAGCACAGTGCTTTGGCAATTTCAAGGCCATCGCCGCTTGGATCATTTTCACTGTGAACTGCGATCAGTGTTGGCACCCCGAATCCACGCTTGTATTCTTCACGAACTTCACTGCCTGGGCACTTTGGAGCAACCATGATAACAGTTAAGTCTTCACGGATTTGAGTTCCTTCTTCAACAATATTAAAACCGTGAGCGTATGAGAAGGTTGCATCTTGTTTCATCAGCGGAACAACGGTATTAACGACATCGGTGTGCTGCTTGTCGGGAGCCAGGTTCATGACGATATCAGCTGTTGGCAGCATCTCTTCGTAAGTACCGACTTTGAATCCGTTGTCATTCGCATTGATATAAGACTGGCGCTTCTGTTCAATGGCTTCTTTACGCAGTGTGTAGGAGACATCCAGGCCGCTGTCGCGCATGTTAAGACCCTGGTTCAGGCCTTGGGCGCCACATCCTACGATAACAATCTTTTTACCTTTGACGTATTCGCATCCTGTTGAAAATTCTTCTGCGTCCATGAAGCGACAGGTTCCGAGTTCCTGCAATTTACGGCTGAAAGGGAGAGAGTTAAAATAGTTCTTGTCCATGTTTGTTCCTCCTGAAAATGTTTCGTTTATGTATAGGTTATGAATTTGTCTATTTGTCGAGATAATCTACCCTGAACTGGATATTGCGTAAATTGATTTATTGTGTATATTGTGTTGCGTCAATCGCAATATTGACTTTCTTGATCGTATCGTTAGAACTAATGGTGAAGAACAGGTGGTCAGATGGAAATACGTGAGTTGGAACTATTCTTAGTTGTCGCAGATCTTTTACATTTTGGACGTGCCAGTCAGATTTGCAATCTCAGTCCTTCTGCATTAACACGAACCATTCAACGCCTTGAGGATGAACTCGGCCACTCCTTGTTCGTTCGGGATAACCGGACTGTTCAAATGACCGCTGCTGGAGAAAAGTTTATCCTTTATGCCCGTAATGCTGTTCAGGATTTCCATAATCTCCAGAGGACACTCAGTGGTCAACAAAAGTTATCTGGTTCACTTTCAATCTATGCATCAATAACCGCTGTTTACAGTATCCTTCCTGATCTTGTTGAGGCTTATCGCAAGGCGTATGCTGATGTGCAGTTGGAACTGCGGACCGGTGCGGCGGAAAAAGCTGTCTCGCAGGTCGAAACGGGAGAGATAGACATCGCTGTTGCTGCTTTGCCTGACCGGCGCAGTACCGGGATCAATTTTCTTCCTTTAATGACAACAGAGTTGGTCTTTATTGCAACGCGTGCTATGGCCACAGAGTTGACTTTGCAGGGAAATACACTTGATCTAAGTCGAATTCCACTTGTGGTTCCTCAGGGAGGATTGTCTCGCCGACGCCTGGATCAATGGTTAAAGAAAAATCGTGTTGCATCCAATATCAGTTCTGAGGTTTCCGGCAATGAAGCGATCATTCCCATGGTTCATCTTGGTTGTGGGGTTGGTGTTGTCCCCCAGTTGGTGTTAGAGCGGAGCCCATTTAAGGATAGGGTTGTTGTCTTGAAGAATGCTCCAAAGCTCGATCCCTATATCGTTGGATTATGTTCGAGCCGTAAAACGTTACAAAAACCTGTCGTTCAAGCTTTTTGGAAATTGGCCGAGAATCAGTTACAGGAGTGAAGGTTGCCATCCAAGCGTAAGGATGGCAACGACGGTCAGATTACAGTCCGGCAATTTGGTCAAGAATTTTAAATTCAGAGGGGAATTCACCGGTTTCTTTTTTTGAGTAGATCAAGTGTTCGTCAACAACAACTTCAAAGACCCCACCTGATGAAGGAATGAGTTCAACGTCTATTGAAAATTGCTCTTTAATCTTGTCTGCCAGACTGGCAGCGCGTGGACGATAGCCTCATTGATTACAGAATTCGATACTTATTTTCATCGTAATGATCCTTCAATAAAATGCGTTATCCAAACAGACTGCCTGTTGTGTCAACCTGTTGCGAGCGCATATCCTCTGCTTCTTTTTTTATCTGATCCTGCGCGTTTTCTCTGTTCATCTTCGCAATTTTCTTCATTAAATCAAAAGAAACATGTTCAAATCCGAATTGTGACTTCAGGTCTTCAGTCTCTTTGATCCAGAGGCTTGCGGCCATTTCTGCGTCCGCAAGTGCACGGTGAAATTGTCCAGCGGTTGCGAGCTCTTTGTAACGGATCAATGTTTCGAGCTTGTAATTGATCACATCGGGGTACAGACGTCTGGCGACCTGGAGGGTACAACCAAAGTTAAGTGGCCTTTTCTTTCCGAAATGTTCCAACTCTGAGATAAGAAATTTTTGATCAAATGATGCGTTATGTGCCACCAAGGGATAGCTGTCGATAAACGTGACGAATTTTTCCATGACTTCTGGTGCTGATGGTTCATCGGTGAGCATCAGGTTGGTAATTCCTGTGATATTTTCAATTTCACGAGAGATTAAAAACCCCGGATTAACCAGACTCTGAAAACGATCGACTATTTTATTGTCCCGGATTAAAACAGCGCCAATTTCAATTGCGCGATCCCCTTTATCCGGAGACATTCCCGTTGTTTCAAAGTCAAGAACAACAATACCTTCTGAGTGATGAAATAATGACATAATCAAATTAACCTTGTTTGATATTGAATGTTTGTGATGGGTTATTTTAGGCAGATTACAGTATGTTTGACTAGAGGGAGGAACATTTTTTTTGATAGAAAAAGTCCCCCGGCAATTTGCGGGGGAGGGAGACGATCAATTTTATGATTTGTTAGATAGTTACGTTTTTTTTACGGAGACGTGAAGCTGCTAACCCAGCTAAACCAATGCCCATCAATATGATTGTACCAGGCTCTGGAACTGGATCTGGTCCGCCGTTACCACCATCATCAATAATAATGTCATCAATTTCATCAATCGTAAATGAACTGGTTAGGAACAGACCAAATATATTGTCATCATCACTTGGATTTCTGGTAGTTAGCTCAAGGAACGTATCTCCCACGCTAATGAAAGGAGATGGATCAAGGACATTCCCGAGTGCTAGATTATACAGTTCGTCATCACCTGAATTAGCAAATGGATTTGCAGGGTTGGTTGGGTCATCTCCTACACCACCGGCAGTAATTAGTCCACCATTAGCCAAAAATCCGTCATTGTATCCCCCCGCACCACTTGTCAGTCTTCGGTCTGTAGTTGAATCAGTTGTTATATCGACCTCAGTAAACTGAGTGTTGCTTGAATCATTACCGAAGCTGATAGCAAGAGACATAAGTAAATCTCCACCAGAGTATGGATCAGCAAAGTTTAATGTTGTAGAGTCTTCATCTGTAGAGAGCTCACCGTCCATTATAATGGCTGTACTACCTAGCGTAGAGGCATTGGAATATGCAACAACCAGAACTTCTCCGTCATTGTTGCCATTTTCTACAATTGTGTGATCCTGCAGTCCCCAGATGCCATCAATTGAAGATGTCATTAAGCCTGTGACGTCATAGATAAAATTAGTTGTTGGGTTTGCATCTGGTCCTAGTAGGATTCCATCGACTGCAGGATTAAGCAATGTGCCGTTTAATGTAACTGGACTGACAGTATTAGTCCAGACGCTGGAACTATAAAGGTAAGCCGCTAGGATTGTCGAATCTGCCGCAATCTCTGTCTGCAGGAGGCCCGAATTCCCACCGAAAGCATCTACGGAAAGGGCTGCATCTTGAAATGCATCTCTGAACACGAGGGTTGAGTAGGCCGGAGATGTGAGGGTTAAAAGAATGAGGAGTGTGAGGATGGTAAAAATAAATCTTTTCATAATTACCTCCTTTGGGGCTGACAGACCACCGTGATTGGTTTCCTAACTTGAGTACATTATTATGTTTAGATGTTAATTAACTGCAAAAAGCACACCGAAATACAAGTGTATAGAATTACTAGAATGTTGATTGTTTTTATTGCTCCATTTTTTATGGGTAAAATATTTCGACATAACTTTGATGTGTCGTGATTAATGGTTTGAATATTAATGATTGAGATGGTTTTAAGTCAGCATTCTTAGTATATATATGTGATCAATCGCTCAGTCGTAGAATTGGAAGGATATCGCTGATGGTCCGCAAGCCAGGACGAACTCCTAAAAAATACAGTCAAGCATCTCGTCTGCATGATCTGATCCGTATCCTTGAAGCGCGCTATGGGGCAACGGTTGATGAGCTTGTTGAAGAATGTCAGGTTACCCGAAGAACGATTTATCGTGATCTCGAAGCAGTACTGGATGCCGGTTATCCTCTCGTGAGCGAGCGTCAGGATGATGGCCATGTGCTCTATAGTTTTGTTTCCGGGTTCAGCAAAATGCCACCGATTGTTTTTTCTCTTGAAGATTGATGACATTATATCTGTGTCGTGGGCAACTGGAGTTTTTACAGGGGACCCCTTTTCATGATGACCTGGATGCGATTTTTTCTCGTATCCGTTCGAACCTTCCGCCCCGGAGTGTTGCGCATTTAGAGCGTCTTGCAGAAGCTTCATCGCCCAGATTTCTGGGCTTTAAAGATTACTCTCAACATAAACAACTATTGAACAATTTACGTCATGCCCTTTTGAAGCAGCAGCAATGTCAGATAGAGTATCAGCCGATTGGTCGTCAACCTTCACTCTATAAAATAGATCCCTATACGCTGCTGTTTTATAAGAATGGTCTTTATATCGGCTGTTATGCGCATAACCGTCAAGCGCTCAGACTCTTTGCGGTAGAGAGGATTAAGGCACTGGAACTGCTTGATCAGCGTTTTGACGTTCCTGATGATTATCGTGTTGATCTGCTGACAGGGACTGCATTCGGATTGATTGAAGATGGAGAGACTCATCAGTTAGAGTTATTTTTTAACGCCGATGTTGCTCCTTTTGTCCGTGAACGAATTTGGCATCCTCAACAAGAGATCAATGAAAGGGATGATGGATCGCTGGTATTAAAGTTCAGTGCCAGCGGCGATAGAGAAATTCTTGCTTGGATTTATTCATTCATCCCACATGTACGGGTGATCGGTCCGGAATCAATACGACATCAGTTTTGTCAGTCGTTGACTGATGGATTAGATTTTCAGTCACCAGTGTGACATTATCTGTCGTAGTGATATGTAGGATAGAAGATAACCAATGTCTTGAAAAGGAGAACTCTCATGGTCTGGTTATCTTCAAATTGTGGTTCGAATCAGTGCAATCTGTATTTTGATATTCGTGATGTTGATCTTAAATATCAGAATGGAATCCTTTCTGGTGTCGTTAGTGGCTTAGTTGGTAATGGCGTCTGTGAAAATTGGGGAGAAGTTTTCCTCGGCACACAGGAATCAGCCAGAATTTTGCCCTACTGGGATGAGACTGGTGAAATCGAACAATTGACCGACTATCTCGATGAAAAGGACTTATGCGATCAATTGATACTTGAAGCGAAATCCTATCTGAAGCACTCAGATATTATAAGTTCGCTCAATTTGGTTGTTGAGCAACAACAGGAATCTTTGGCATTGAGTTGCAGGGTGAAAAATTAGCAGCCTGAATAAGGATCGAAAACAAACTTTTTTAAGTGACTGATCGGGCTAGAAATAAGGACATTTAAATGAGGCAGATTGTACTGGCTTCAACCAGCCCGTATCGGCAGCAATTACTTGAACAGTTAGGTTTTCCATTTTTAACGGCAGCACCTGATTTTGTCGAAGAGATTGATTCAAACGTAGCGCCTGCATTGTTAGTCCGTCATCTTGCTCTTGGTAAAGCACAAAGTCTTACTGATCAGTACCCTGATGCTTTGATTATTGGATCAGATCAGGTCTTTGTTGATCAAAGAGGGCGAACTGTTGGTAAACCAGGAAATTCGCAAAAGGCATTTCAGCAATTGAAACAAATGTCTGGGCGCAGTCATTGTTTCTATACCGGTTTGGCTCTTATCGATAGTCGTAGCGGAACGGTACAAACCGACTATGCGACTTTTACGGTGACGTTCAGGCCTTTGGAAGATGGGCAAATTCATAATTATCTGAACAGGGAGCAGCCTTTTGATTGTGCTGGCTCATTCAAGATTGAGGGTCTGGGAATCGCTTTAATGGAGAAGATGGATGGCGATGACTATAACAGCCTGATCGGTCTTCCCCTCATAAAGTTAGTTACGATGCTTGATCAAGCAGGATTTAGTGTTTTGGATTATTGCTAATATGAGTGTCCATTCATTTTGGGTTGATTTTATTTTAGGTTTCTTTTATTGTAGCAGTCACAATAGATAGCAATCTACCGAAAGGGCAAAACCGGAGTAATCCGGTGACGCAAAGCCACGGATCCTGGATACAGGACCGCCGGGTTGCCGAAGAAGACACAGCGCATTCTTCAAGCCTTTCATATATAAGAGTCTTGAAAAACGCTCACTTCGGCAACGGGGTGGGCGTTTTTTGTTATAATGGTGATCTTACATTCCGTTCTATCAAGATCTGGATGATTAAAGGAAATTGTTAAGAGATTTAAGCTTTATAAATATCTCCGAAATGGCAAAGCCGGAGCAATCCGGTGACGCAAAACTACGGATCCTGTCAATAGGACCGCCGGGTTGCCGAAGAGAATGCTGCGTATTTTCGAGGATATTCAACTTTCTATGCGCGCATCTTCGGCAACGATGATGTGCGCATTTTTGTTTTGAATGATAGAAAGGGCCTCAATATAAATGAGAAGAATTAATCAAACGACGCTGGTTTTACTGGTGCTACTGCTTGTCAGTTTTTCATGCAGTGCTTGGGGAAAAACAGTCACTTTATCCTGGGATGCGAGTCCCAGTACAGTGACGGGGTACACAATTCACTATGACACCTCTCCGCTTGATGGATCAGGTTCGACTGAGGGGCTCTCATCAGTCGATGTTGGCAATGTCTTAACCTTTACGATTAATGATTTGCTTGATACGGCGGATCACTATTTTGCAGTGACAGCTTATGATGGTGCAGGGAATGAAAGTACCTACTCAAACGTTGTTCACAGCGCTCCGATTAGTACTCCAAATGCCGCCCCAGTATTGGCTGCCATTGGGAATAAGTCGATTTTAGAGGGAGCAAACCTTGGGTTTACTGCTTCTGCCAGTGACGCCGATGGCGATTCATTGACCTTCAGTGCGAACGGTCTTCCTGCTGGTGCCGGTTTGAACAGCTCCACAGGTCTTTTCAGTTGGACACCAGCTTCAGATCAATCTGGACAATATTCAGTGACGATTAGCGTCAGTGATGGGGTAGCCTCTGATTCTGAAGTCATTCAGATTACTGTCGCCGATGTTGCTGTAAATCAAGCTCCCGTTTTAGCGGTGATCGGTGATAAGGCTGTTGATGAAGGAGGTACTCAGTTTATCCCCATTAGTGCAACAGATCCTGATGGTGACAGCTTGACCTATAGTGTCGGCGGTTTGCCGTCTGGTGCAACATTTGATGCTGATGGCAAAATGTTCAGTTGGTCTCCGACTTTTGAGCAGGCCGGGGTCTATACTGTTACATTCACCGTCAGCGATGGCTCTTTAACTGATGTTGAGCAGATATCACTCACTGTAAAGGATATCAATCGGGTCCCGGTTCTGAACTCCATTGGAACGAAATCTGTTGGAGAAGGGGGGCCGTTATCATTTACGATCAGTGCGAGTGACCCTGATGATGATGCACTGACATATCGTGCTGAAGCTTTGCCCACAGGTGCTGAGTTTAATTCGTCAACAAGACAATTCAGTTGGATTCCTGATTATCAAGATTCAGAAAATACCAGAGTTTACCCTGTTTCCTTTGTCGTCAGTGACGGAATTCTGGAAGATTCTGAAACAGTGACGATTAACGTTGTTAATGTCAACCGAGCGCCGGTTCTGGCTTCAATAGGGGACCAATCTCTGGCCGAAGGAGACAGCTTTAATCTGATTGTCTCAGCTTCTGACCCAGATGGTAGTTCTCTGCTTTATAGTGCGACAGGGTTGCCAGAAGGTGCTGTATTTACACCTTCAACACGATCCTTCAGTTGGATTCCTGGAAACAACCAGGCTGGAACCTATCAAGTTGGTTTCAGTGTTTCTGATGGATCTCTAAGTGATAGTGAAACAGTCACTTTAACGGTTATTAATGGTAATGAAGCACCTGTTCTTGCTGTCATTGGGAACAAATCAATTAATGAGGGCCAACCTCTGGAATTTACAATCTCAGCAACAGATAGAAATTCAGATAGTCTGACATATTCTGCCACCGGTTTGCCAGCAGGTGCGACTTTCAATAGTTCTGAAAGACGTTTCAGTTGGGTTCCTGATTACTCTCAAGCTGGAAATTTCAATGTTGAGTTTGTTGTCTCTGATAGTGTTTATAGTGACTCCGAAACGGTTGCTATCTCAGTTGCCAATAGCAACCGCACACCTGAAATAAGTGGCAGTCCTGCTTCAACCATCATGGCGACGACGACCTTTGGCTTTACCCCGACAGCCTCTGATGCAGATGGTGATAATTTGACTTTTACGGTCGAAAACCAACCTTCCTGGGCTACGTTTAACAGTGAAGATGGTCGACTCAGCGGTTCTCCTGGTGAATCTCATGTTGGAACTTTCTCTAATATTCGAATTAATGTCAGTGATGGGCAGGAGACTGCTTCTCTCACTCCATTTGCAATAACAGTGACTGATTACGTCCACCTTGATTCAGATGGCGATGGTGTCTACGACCATCTTGATGCCTTCCCGAATGATGCCAGTGAATCTGTTGATACTGATGGTGATCAGATCGGAAATAACAGTGACACTGATGATGATAATGATGGTGTTGCTGATGTTCGTGACGGATTTCCGCTTGATGCAAACAAAGCGGCCTGGGTGATTTCTGCGACTGCTGGCGCAGGTGGATATCTCAGTCCGGAAGGTGAAACAGCTGTATTGTTCGGTGGCTCTCAGCAATATGAACTGACCCCGAAAGCTGGCTATTATGTCAATGATCTTCTGGTTGACAATATGTCGGTTGGCTTGGTCAGCCAATACGTTTTCGAAAATGTCGGAGCTCACCATACTGTTGAGGCAGTCTTTGCACCGATTCCGAATGGCTTGAGTCATGATACTCTTTCTCAGGGCTTAGTTGGTATTGAGCGTGTCGATGGCCACGATGATCGTAACAACTTGGTCGATGGCAAACCTAAGCAGAATCTTGATTATCGTTTTGAGGTTGTGTTACGCGACTCGGTTCAGGCTGATCAGCGTAAGGTTTTCCTCATATTGAATGGATATAAGTACCGATGGTTTTGACCTCAGGGACGCTTACGAATGGGGCTGATTTCACTTTTAAGACCAGATTAGGCCCAGCTGCTTCACATCAATATTATTTCGTTGCGGAAGACTTGTCTGGAAACCAATTATGGCGTTATCCCAACAATGGCGATCTGGATGGGCCGGTTGTCGAGTTACTTAGCGGCCGAAACGTTCTGGGACTAGCCGCTGACATTAATGCCTATGCACTCGATGCGAATGAAGCCTTTAATCAGAAAAGTGTCTATCGCTGGATCGCGGACTCTGGACCCAATGGGGCGTTTAAGTTGGTCGATTCCGGAGCTCCTGTCTCTTCTGGTGAAGGTTATGTTCTTAAAAAGTCTGCTGGTGGAACGCTCCCAGATCGTAGCGCTTATGGTGAAGTGACGACATCGGTTTATGAAATGCAGATGAAAGAGGGGTGGAATTTGATCAGCAACCCGTATGGCGGAAATATTTCTCTCAAAGATATTGGCGTTAGACGTGGAAATAATGCTTCACAGTCGTGGCTTGAGGCGGTTGAAAAGAAGCTGGTTATCGATGTGATTTATTCCTACCTGGGTGAAGACTGGGGAGGGGAGAACGAATTCTTCAGTGCTTCTGGTGAAAGTCCTGCTGTCTTGGTTCCATGGCTCGGATATTGGGTCTATGTCAATCCGAATACAGAGACGATATCTTTGTTGCTTTCTAAGCCGTTGCAGTAACAGGAGAAAATTATGATAAAAACAATCAACAGATTGAAACGATATACAGTGTGTTTAGGTCTCTTCTTTCTCACCGCATGTGGAGGAGGAGGGGGTGGGGACTCTTCCGGAACGAGTAAAGCCGTTGACAACGATGATAGCGGCACTTCGCAAACAACACTGACAGGGGTTGTTGCTGATGGCTATTTAAGGGATGCGCGGGTCTTTCTTGATCGGAATAAAAATCACATTTATGATAATGGTGAACCCTCCACGACCTCTGGAGCGGGCGGACAGTATTCTCTCGCTGTAAATCCAGGAGACGGGGACCTTTACCCCGTTGTTGTTGAGGTTATTGCCGGCCAGACGGTTGATGAGGACAATGGTCTTACGGTTGCTCAAAGTTATCTGCTTGAGGCTCCGGCAGGGCATTGGCAGTTCGTTTCTCCATTAACTTCTTTGGTCAAGTGGGAACGTGACAAAAATCCATTATTTACTGAGCAGCAAGCGATCCTTAGTATTATTACAAAACTTGGGATTGTCGATGATGTCTCTATTTTCAGTAATTATCTGGACAGTGGCGGAGTTTCTGCTGCTGTTGCCGTAGAGTATGTCAGAACTCATAAAGCAGCGAGGGTTGTCGCTCATCTTCTTGGCCAGTTGAGGCATTCAATTACTTTAAATTTAGGTGGACAGGTAGCTGATGGTGAACAGACTCTTGTTGCTTATATGATCAGTGATCAAATCATGGGGCAAGCGAGTACCATTAAACAGGCCATGAATGATGAAAGAAATATCGGTGCGAACATGGATGTTGCCTCGATTTCTTCAACAGTGAGTGCCGATATCAATAGCGACGACTTGAATGCAGAGCTCTTGTCTGTTTATCGTCAACGGATTGAACAGGATCTCGAAGTTTGGGACATGCAATCACCTCAACTTATGAGTCAACTTCCTGCTCCAGATGCAAGTACACCCATCAATGTTGTCATCATGACCGAGTTTGACGAACTGCTGGACGAAACTCTTTTGAGTACAAACCTGATTGATCTGTCAGGGCCGAATGGATCGGTGGCGGGACAATTGGAATATGATGCCGCTCAGAAGACTCTTTCGTTTGTTCCCAATGAATTATTGCTTCCGTTGAGCCGTTATCAGGTTACGGTTAATGCACAGTTGGCAGACTCTCTCGGGAATCGGCTTGGACAAGAAATAAATTGGACTTTTCAGACGGTATTTAGTGAAACGCCGCCGCCATTACCTGAAATATTCTAAATAGAAACAACAACGGCGACATTCATGGGATGTCGCCGTTGTTGTTTAATCTTGTCTTTCTAAAATTGATGCGGATATTGTCCTGCTATTCGTGATCATCTTGAGTTTTGATCAACTTACGCTTAATCCTGCGGGTGATAAACCAGATTGTCACCAGGACAATCGGAATGGAGCTAGCGAGAAGCACGCTTTTATCGACCCCCCACTGCTTCAGTGGCAGTCCACTGAACAGGTAACTGAGCAAGCCGATGGCATAGTAACTGATAGCAGCTATGGAAAGCCCTTCAACTGTTTCTTGTAGTCTAAATTGAAGTTTGCTTCGTCGATTCATCGCGGTCAGCTGTGATCGGTTTTGCTCTTGCAAGTTGAGGTTGACTCTGGTTCTCATTAAGTCGCTGGCTCGCTCAACCCTTTTAGATAGGTCGTCCATCCAGGTTTGAACTGACTCACAGGTCCTGAGTGCTGGATCGAGCGCCGTCCAATAATCTCCCCAGCCGACAGATACCCCTCCACATGTTGTTCTTTGATTCCTTCCAAACGATCTGTAACCAGTTGCTGGTAAGCTCTGGTTGCGGAAAAACGATGATTGGTCTCAGCTCGGTAGGTTTCCAGTTGCGCTTCAACATTTGTCAGCTTTTCTAAGAGATCGCGCTCACTTCTCGTCCGCTTCGGATCGGTGACAACATTGAGGATTTCAGCCAGATTTTTATCCATGTCGAGAAGTTGCGGGGCTATTTTCTTAGCTGTGGGAAGAGCGATCAATGCCAGCAAGCGGTAGGTCTCAAGGTCCATGATCCGGCGTGTTAATTGTCCCATCTGGGAATTGTTTAAGCCGGTGTTGCGGATGATAAAGCGACCGTATCCGTCACCATGAAGTTTGAAGGCGGAAAATAGTTGCGCTTTACGATCACAGACATCGCTGACGATGACCGAGTGGCCTTCAAAGAAACGACTTAACGAAACGGGGCTGTAGTCCAACTGTTGATCATCAATGATTAAATGAAATGCGGCAATCATCTTCCTGGGAGTTGTCTTAACCAGTCTGCAGGGAGAAGATCGATAGCGGTAAACTCAAATGCATTATTTGTCAGTTCCACTGATTGTAAAATTGTCAGGGAGTAAAATTCGACATGGCGCTCCCAGTGTATGACAAAATCACCGAAATTCTGGTGGTAGGCGACGGTATCTACCTGAGGTTGATTGACCTCATAGCGGCGGCACAGTTCACAGAGAACGTCAAAGGAGTGGTTGAGCTCTGCGTGGTCTTCACAGCATGCAACAAGGTGTGTGATCTGCTGAGGTGTCTCAACGGTATGGAATGGACGAATATGGAGTTCATTATACAGTGCATCCCGTAGCGGGTGGAGTTGATATTCGATGGAGCTACATTTTGCCATTTTATCATCCCTTAGCCTGATGAAGTGTTAATACTTCATCAGGCTGCAGTATATTTGTTATGATTTTATGAGGCATATCGAGGAGTTAAGAATATTTTTTATTTTCCTGCTCTTGAACACGAATGAACGTTGTTCTTTTGGTCAGTTCCTTCAATGCAGCTGCGCCTACATAGGTGCAACTGGAGCGGACTCCCCCAAGAATATCTTTGACCGTGTCGGCAACAGGGCCACGATATGGGACTTCAACGGTTTTACCTTCGGATGCTCGATATTCGGCAACTCCCCCGGCATGCTTTTCCATCGCAGTCGATGAGCTCATTCCGTAGAACAGTTTAAACTGTTGGTTGTCCCGCTCAATCAGTTGACCGCCACTTTCATCATGACCGGCAAGCATGCCACCTAGCATGACAAAATCGGCACCACCGCCAAATGCTTTAGCGACATCTCCGGGATTGACACAGCCTCCATCTGACACAATTCGACCACCTAGGCCATGAGCGGCATCAGCACATTCGATGACAGCAGAGAGCTGAGGATAGCCGACCCCAGTTTTGACTCTTGTGGTACAAACTGAACCAGGACCAATGCCGACTTTAACGATATCAGCACCTGAAAGAATTAATTCTTCGACCATTTCACCAGTGACCACATTCCCGGCAATAATCGTTTTGTCTGGAAATTCGTCACGACATTGGCGGACAAATTCGACAAAAGATTCGGCATAGCCATTCGCAACATCAATACAGATGAATTCCAGTTTCGGGTGTTGCATAATGACAGTCTGAAGATGTTTAAAGTCATGCTCTGCTGTTCCTGTACTGATCATAATATGCTGATAAATACGATCATCCTGACTCTTCAGGAACTTTGCCCATTGATCTAACGAATAGTGTTTATGGATTGCTGTTAACAGGCCGAATTCCGCTAGAACCGCGGCGAGTTCAAAGGTTCCAACCGTATCCATATTGGCGGCAATAATCGGAATGCCATGCCATACTTTTTTGCTGTGAACAAAGGTGAAATTCCGTTCCAAGTTGACCTGTGCTCGACTTTTCAATGTCGAACGTTTGGGGCGGATCAGGACATCTTTAAAACCAAGCTTTAAATCTGATTCTATACGCATTCTTTTGATCCTTTATATTTAGTAATTTCCACATTGGTAAACCTATAAAAAATACCGCAAATTGATGTTCTTTAAAAGGTTTGTTCGAACTTTTATTGCCGGTCTATCTGTTAAACGCAGATTTAATGAATGATTTAAAGAATATAAGCTCAAGGAGTTGGTTTATATAACCATCAATAAGCTGGGGTCGCGTTATGAGGAGGTCTTTTTATGGGAATGACTTCTACAACAAGGACTTGCGCTTCCTTATGCGGAGCGATTCTCTCAATGAGTTAAAAAAAACGGTTTCAGTGTCCTACTTTCTTGACCAAAATTCATTGAGAATGTTATTTTCACGCGATCAAACTGACGACCTGTTGAGACTTCTTTTTCTTTCGATCTGCTTTTTAAATAACACATTAAACTCACTGATATTAATGAGTTTTATGTGTTTTGTTCAGGATATATTCTGTTTATGGAACACTCTGATTTTGTTCATCTTCATCTGCATAGTCAATACAGCCTTCTCGATGGTGCCATCAAGCTCGATGAGCTGATCACTCGCGTCAAAGAATTTAAAATGCCAGCAGTGGCAGTGACCGACCATGGCAATATGTTTGGTGCTGCTGAGTTTTATACCAAAGCAATGAAGGCAGGCGTTAAGCCAGTGGTGGGTTGTGAGGTTTATGTTGCTCCAGGATCGCGCTTTACCAAAGGCAATGCACGGGGATCATCAGAAGCGTCGTATCATCTGGTCTTGCTCTGTATGAACCATACCGGTTATCAGAACCTCTGCCGCATGGTCTCGCTTGGCTACCGTGAAGGTTTTTACTACAAACCACGTATCGATTGGGATCTTCTGGCTCAGCATAATGAGGGGTTGATCGCTCTGTCCGCCTGCCTTGGTGGGGAATTGCCGACGTTGTTTAACCTTAATCAACCGGAAGAGGCTTTAAACCGTGCAACCCAGATGATGAACATCTTTGACGATAATAGATTTTATCTGGAATTGCAGGAAAACTATCTACCGGAACAGGCCAAAGCGAATAAGGGGCTGATTTCTCTTGCTGATGAATTAAAATTACCGTTGGTCGCAACCAATGACTGTCACTATCTGTCAAAAGAAGATGCCTTTGCCCATGAAGTCTTACTCTGTATTCAGACCGGTAAGACCATGGATGATCCGAACCGGATGCGTTTTAGCAATGACGAGTTCTATGTCAAATCGGCTGCGGAAATGGCCAACCTGTTTCCTCAACAATTAGAAGCATTAAGCAATACAGTCAGGGTAGCAGAGCGCTGTAATCTCGAACTCGATTTTGACACCTATCACTTTCCACAATATGAAAAGCCGGAAAACCAGACACTGGATGAAGTTTTGGCGGAACAGAGCCGAGCCGGGCTGGAAGAACGTTTGGAGGAGATACGTCTGCTCCGTGAAGTGACGGACGCAGATCTTAAGCTTTATCAGGAACGCTTGGAGGAGGAACTAGACTGTATTAAGCAGATGGGTTTTCCTGGTTACTTCCTCATTGTTGCTGATTTTATCAACTGGGGTAAGGATAATGATATCCCTGTCGGCCTGGACGGGGTTCAGCTGCAGGAAGCCTGGTTGCGTTTGCTATCCGCATCACGGATATCGACCCAATGCCGTATAACCTGCTGTTTGAACGATTCTTGAATCCTGAGCGGATATCGATGCCTGATATCGACGTCGATTTTTGTATCTATGGGCGTGAGAAGGTTATTGACTATGTGCGTGAAAAGTATGGCGCACCCAATGTTGCCCAGATCATTACCTTTGGAACTATGCAGGCTAAAGGAGTGTTGCGGGATGTTGGACGAGCACTGAATATTCCGTACGGTGAGGTTGATAAAATAGCTAAATTGGTCCCAAATGTTCTTGGGATTACTCTGAAAGAGGCGATTGAACAGGAACCTCAAATTAAAGCTCTGATCGACAAAGATCCTAAGATTAGTGAATTAATTAAAATCTGTCTGGCTCTTGAAGGGCTGACCCGCCATGCATCGACCCATGCGGCGGGTGTTGTTGTCACTCCGGAAGAATTATCGGAATATCTGCCACTCTATGTTGATCCGAAATCTGGTGGTCAGGTTACTCAGTTTCCGATGAAGTATGTCGAGGAGATCGGGCTGGTCAAGTTCGACTTTCTTGGACTGAAAACTCTGACAGTTATTGAGAACGCCGTGCGTTTGATTCGCGAGGGTAAAAATCCCGATTTTGACCTCAAACTGGTGCATGACGACGACAAGGAGACCTATGACCTTCTGTCGCGTGGAGAGACGACCGGTGTCTTCCAGCTTGAGTCGAGTGGGATGAAAGAATATCTGGTTAAGCTCAAACCGAGCTGTTTTGAAGACCTGATCGCGATGGTCGCTCTTTATCGCCCTGGTCCGCTCGGTTCGGGGATGGTTGATTCTTTTATCAAGCGGAAACATGGCGTTGAACAATTTAAGTATGATTTTCCTCAACTTGAACCGATCCTGAAAGACACCTACGGGGTTATCGTTTATCAGGAGCAGGTTATGCTGATTGCCCAGAATTTGGCCAATTACAGCCTGGGGGGGGGCGGATCTTCTGCGTCGGGCCATGGGTAAAAAGAAGCCAGAGGAGATGGCGAAACAAAAGGAAATTTTCCTTAAGGGTGCAAATGAAAACAAACTCAATCCGAAAAAGGCTGAAGCTGTTTTTGACCTGATGGAAAAGTTTGCTGCTTATGGTTTTAACAAATCTCATTCGGCAGCTTACGCTTTGATTGCTTACCAGACCGCTTATTTGAAAGCACACTATCCCGTTGAATTCATGGCTGCTTTGTTGACAGAAGATATGGAGAATACGGATAAGGTTATTAAAAATATCAGTGAAGTTCGTTCCATGGGCATTGAGGTCCAGCCTCCTGATATCAATGCCTCTGACCGTTCTTTTACTGTTTCATCCGAAGCAATGCGTTTTGGCCTTGGAGCTGTTAAAGGTGTTGGGTCGGCTGCGCTTGATTCAATTTTACTTGTTCGTAAGGAAAAACCTTTTAACTCGCTACAGGATTTTTGTGAACGCGTTGACTTGCGGAAGGTTAACAAAAAGGTTGTCGAAGCACTGATCAAATGTGGGGCATATGACACTCTTGGAGGCAGGCGAGCACAGTTTCTCGCAGGGCTGGAAGATGCCATGGATATTGCTCAGAGGTTACAAAAAGAGCAGGAATCAGGGCAGGAGTCTCTTTTCGGTAGCAGTGAAATCCGTTCTGTTGGAGGTAACAGTTATGGCCACCTGCCTGAGGTCGAAGAGTGGGACGAAAAAACACTGTTGAGCCATGAAAAGGAATCCCTCGGATTTTATGTCACAGGTCACCCTCTCGATCGCTATAGTGATTCGATTAAGCGTTTTACGACCTGTGAAACCTCTGCCCTCAATGAACGGACTGACAAGGAGACGGTGCGGGTTTGCGGTATCGTTTCTGGACTTAAGGAATTGATCACTAAAAAAGGTGATCGCATGGCCTTTGTTTCTTTGGAAGACCTCAGCGGTTCTGTTGAACTTGTGGTTTTTCCTGAAGTGTATGCGGCATCGATGGATATGATTAAAGGAGAAGATCCTTTACTGGTGACCGGTGAGTTAGATGTCGGTGAGGAGGCTTGTAAGATACTTGTCTCAGAAGTCGTTTTGCTCAAAGAAATTAAAGAGACCATGGCCAGAACAGTCCATATCCGTTTGACGACACCTGGCCTTGAAGAAGGGCACATGAGGCAACTTAAAGGGATTGTGCAACGCTATCGTGGCGGATGTGATGTTCAGCTCCATATTGTTATTCCAAATCGCAGTGAAACCGTTATCAGTCTGCCTAAAAAAATGAAAATGGCTGCTTCCGATAAAGCGATGGCTGATGCTGAGGCACTGTTCGGATACAATGTGATGAACTTCGAATAACATTCTGGTACATTGCATAAAGGTAGTTATGCTTGACCTTCACACGTTGAAGCTTTAACCTGTTCATTTTTTGCCTTTAAACGAAATGAAAATTCCTGATCACTGTCCGTCAAAGGGCTGGGAGATATTTGATGAATCAGTATCTTGATTTTGAAAAACCAATTGCCGATCTTGAAACAAAAATTGGCGAATTACGCGAATATTCAACCGATAATGTCGATTTTTCCAGTGAAATTAAAAAACTGGAAAAGAAAGCAGATAAGCTCAAAAGAGAAATCTACACAAATCTGACCCGCTGGCAGAGAACTCAGCTGGCCAGACATTCCAATCGTCCATACACGTTGGATTATATTGATCATATTTTTACGGACTGGAACGAAATTCATGGAGACAGAAATTTCCGTGATGATCCAGCGCTGATTTGTGGATTTGCCCGTATTGATGGAAAGCCCTGTTGTGTGATAGGGCACCAGAAAGGACGCAATACCAAGGAAAAAGTTCATCGTAACTTTGGTATGCCGAATCCTGAAGGGTATCGGAAGGCGTTGCGGGTTATGCAGATGGCCGAGCAATTTGGTCTGCCAATATTTACCTTTGTCGATACTCCGGGCGCTTTTCCTGGTATTGGCGCTGAAGAACGTGGTCAAGCTGAAGCGATTGCCAGGAATTTACGCGAGATGGCGATGCTCCGGGTCCCGGTTATTGTGACCGTGACCGGAGAAGGTGGCTCCGGTGGTGCTCTGGCCATTGCTGTAGGTAATCGCGTTTTGATGATGCAGAATTCAGTTTATGCTGTTATCTCGCCAGAAGGTTGTGCTGCGATCCTCTGGAGCGATGGGACCAAAGGTGCACAAGCGCTGAAGCTCTTAAATTAACTGCTCAGGATGTCGAGAGCTTGAAAACTGTTATTGATGATGTTGTTCCAGAGCCGCTTGGTGGCGCTCATCAGGATCATCAAGCGGCGGCAGAGACTCTGAAGGAATATCTGCTCAATCATCTGACAGAGTTGGAAGAGTATTCCCCTGAGGGCCTGATTGAACAACGTTATCAACGTTTCAGGGCGATGTCTGAAGTGGAAGAACCGAAAAAATCCTGAACATGAAATTGCCTAAAATCAGCATGAAACTCGTGTCATGTTTGATATTGTCATTGTTGTTGGCAAGTTGTGGTGGTCATACAACAAGGGTCATTAATACTCCAGAGACCAGAGAACTGCGCGGTTGGCAAAAGCCATACGAGGTTGATGGTAAACGATACAACCCACTTCGCAATCATCACGGTTTTCAACAGCGAGGCATTGCCAGTTGGTATGGGCGTAAATTCCATGGGCGTAAAACCAGTAATGGCGAAGTTTATGATATGTATGGCTTGAGCGCTGCACATAAAACTTTGCCGATGGGTGTCTATGTTAAGGTGACACACCTGAAAACTGGTCGCCAACTAACGGTCAGGGTCAATGATCGAGGTCCCTTTGTTGCCGGACGGATTATTGATTTGTCATATGGTGCTGCAAAACAATTAGGGATAGTCGAGTCGGGGACTGCAGAAATTAGACTGGAAGCGCTTGGATACGCTCAAAATGACCAAGGTAAGGTGACTTATCGGAGTCCCAGCAATTATGATAAAGGAAGTTTTGCAGTCCAAATCGGAGCCTTTGGAGTCTCGGCAAATGCCTACCAACTGGCTGATCGCATGAAAGCTATCTACGGACGAGCAGTTGTTGCATCGTCACTTTCTGGTGGGAAAAAGCTATATCGCGTTAGAATTGGTGACTATAATTCGCTTGATCAGGCTGAAAATGCAGCCACTGAATTTATCGCTAAGGGGTACGCAGGAAGTTTTGTTGTTGCCTTTGATTAATACGGTAAATTTTGCAGTGTTGTATTAAAAAATCATCATAATTTGTTATCTGGTTGGAATATAAATTAAAATTGAAGCCTAAAACTGAAATAAATATCTCTAAACCCTTGATTTTAGTTTGTGCTCGTGCTAGCTTGTTTTTTCCATCAGATCCAGTTTGTGTAGATTTTTTACTGCTTTAGTAAGAGAAGAACCGCACAGACCACAAGGCTGAGCGGTTTTTTTTATGATTGGCAGGCGCAGTCCTGCAATAAAGCAACTCCCCAGAAGGGGACCAAGCAAGGAGAAAGTAAAAATGGCAGAAGGTACAGTAAAATGGTTTAATGATTCTAAGGGTTTTGGTTTTATCGAGCAAGATAACGGCCCTGATGTTTTCGCGCATTTCTCAGCTATTGGTGGCGACGGATTCAAGTCACTTGCTGAAGGTCAGCGTGTAAGCTTTGACGTTGTTGACGGCCAGAAAGGCCCTCAAGCTAGCAACATCATCAAGCTGTAAGATCTAAAAGCTGTAAAATTAAAAAGCTCCGTAGTTATCTACGGAGCTTTTTTTATGTCCAACACACACATCCAGATTCTTTTTTTTCTGATCTTCAGAGTATGGCAGTTGCAATTGAATGAACTGTTGGTAATAATGGTCCAACTATTAATTAAAGGATATGACGATGCCATACGTTGAGGTGAATATTACCAAGGGAGTTTCTGTTGAGAAAAAAGCAGAACTCATCGAAGGAATAACTGATCTTCTTGTTAAGGTTCTTGATAAAAATCCATCATCGACTCAAGTTGTGATTAATGAAGTTGATGTGGACAGTTGGGGAATATCAGGACGTTCTGTCGCAACACTACGTTCTGAAGGGCTTATATCAAATATTTCTAAGTCCTGATAGGAGGGGGATATGTCCAATCCAGGAGAATTTCTTCAGGCTTGTGCTGATGGCAAAATCTGGGTTTATTGCTCGGAGTGTCAGGATGCTAAGCAACTTAATCATGTTGAAAATATTGATTGTATTGGCAATGAGTTTTACTGGGGGGATGAGCCTTGGTGGCATGACACACGAGTTTTCAAGTGCCCCGACTGCAAAACTGTTCAGGAATCTAAAATAGAATATCAACCGTAACCTGCCTGCTCTAATATTTTTCGACTATTTTATGTGAATTGTCTCTCTTGTATCTCTGTCATTGTTCGATAGACTTCTTAGGAACAGTTTTTACTTTACATATGGAAAATCATATATATACTGTGGCGTATGTGTTCTGCCTTAATATAGACATTCAAGAGGGTTTATTATGCAAGATTATGATTATGACATTGTAACGATTGGAGTAGGACCGGCTGGAATGGTGATCTCTGCCATGGGAGCAGAGATGGGCTTGAAAGTATGTGCTATTGAAAAAAATAAGCTCGGTGGCGAGTGCATGAATGTTGGGTGTATTCCCAGCAAGGCACTCCTGCGTATGGCCAAAGTCCGTCATGCTGTGACTAAATTTCCGCGGTTTCAAATGGAAGAAATGCGAGAGCCTGAAATAAAAAATCCATTCCCTTCTATTCAGGAGAAGTTGGATTTCATCAACGTTAAAAATATGCTGTTAAGTTTGCAAAAGTTGACAAAATTGTTGGTGAAGGTGCCGCTCGTTTTATCGATTCTCATACGGTTCAAGTCGGGAGCCGCAAGATTTCAGGGAAGAGAATTTTCATCTGTACTGGTACTAAGCCTGCGCTACCACCTATTCCTGGTCTTGATTCGATTGATGATATTTTGACGAATGAGAACCTGTTCCATCAGCAGAAAATGCCTGAAAGTTTGCTTATTATTGGCGGTGGAGCCATTGGTGCTGAAATGGCACAAGCCTTCTCACGTTTGAGCTGTAAAGCGACGATTGTGCAAATGGATCCCCATCTTCTTCCTTTTGCTGACCGTTTTGCCGGTGAGCAGTTAGAAGGAATTTTTAAGAAAGAAGGCATTGATGTTTATAATAGTCGTGCCATCAGTCGGATAGAAAAAAAGGATGGACGTGTTGTCCTGACGACCAAGGAAGGTGATGTCCTCGAAGCCGAGCGACTTCTTATGGCTGCTGGGCGGACGCCTGTACTTGATGGGTTGGATCTTGAGAAGGCAGGAGTAAATTACACACCGAAAGGCATCCCGGTTAATGGAAACCTTCAGACGAATGTTAATCACATCTTCGCTGTTGGCGATTGTAACAGCAACTATCTTTTTTCACATGCTGCGATGCATCAGGGGATGATTGCGCTGATGAATATTATGCGTCCTTGGCCCTTCAAGAAAGATTTCAGAAAATATGTGGTGCCATGGACGGTTTTCACTGAGCCTCAGATATCAGCAGTAGGCATGAGTGAGGCAGAGTTGAAAGCTGCTGGTATTAAATACGATGTCTTTGAAGCGAATCATGAAGATTATGGTGCCGCTATCGCAGAACAAGTCACCGACGGCGGTGTTCGTGTCTATGCCAGTAAGCTTGGCAAGATCTATGGAGCATCTGTGATCGGTGAAGGTTCTGCCGAAATGATCAATGAATGGGCGTTGGCGATTCAGAAAAAAATAAGGCTTGCCGATATTATGCTCCTTCAGCACTCCTTTCCGAGTATGTCTTTTATGAACAAGTCGATAGGCGAGTCTTGGATGATGAAACTGCTTCAGGTTAGCTGGATTAAGAGAATGATGGCATTCATGATGCGGTGATTCGAAGATGAATTGACAATAAAAAAAAGCAGACTGACAAATTCAGTCTGCTTTTTTTATTGATTTAATTTGGTCAGGTTCAGACTCAATTTATTTCTGTTTTGGTAAGTAATTCCCAAGGAAGTCCTCTTTGAAAGCGGAATAATCATCTGCCTCAATCGCCGCTCGTGCACCGGCAACCATATTCAGATAAAATCTGACATTATGAATTGCTGCAAGGGTTGCCGATAAAATTTCATTGGCATTGAACAGGTGGTGCAGATAAGCCCTGGTGAAATTGCGACAGCAGTAGCAGTCACAGGATGGATCGACAGGAAAGAAATCACGTTTGAAGTTACGGTTCGTCAGTCTGATCTTTCCGCGCTTGGTGAACAAGGTCGCACTTCGAGCATAACGGGTTGGAATGACACAGTCAAACATGTCCATACCGCGCTCAATCGATTCAAGGATGTCTTCTGGTAGGCCAACCCCCATCAGGTAGCGCGGCTTGTTCTTCGGCATAAAAGGTTCTGTATAATCAACAACCTTTTTGAGTAATTCAAGACCCTCTCCGACGCTGACTCCACCAACAGCATAACCAGGGAAATCCATGGCAGTCAGTTCTTGCGCACATTCTTTACGTAAGTCGTTGTAGACACTGCCCTGAACAATACCGAACAGCGCCTGGTCTTCACGTGAATGATGTTTCAGACAACGTTCTGCCCATCGAAGTGTTTTTTTGATCGATTTAGCTGAATAGTCGTGAGTCGCTGGATAGGGAATACATTCGTCGAACGCCATGATGATGTCAGCACCCAAATCGTTTTCGATCTGCATCGCTTCTTGAGGCCCAAGAAAAATTTCTTCACCAGTCAACTCATGGCGGAAATGGACACCATCTTCACCAATCCGTTTTTTAGGTAAGGAGAAAACCTGGAAGCCACCACTGTCTGTCAGTATCGGCTTATTCCAGTTCATGAATTTATGCAGGCCCCCCGCCTTTTTAACCAGTCCTTCACCAGGCTTCAAGTGTAGGTGGTAAGTGTTAGACAGTATGATCTGAGCTTCTGTTTCTTCGACCTGAGCTGGGGTCATGGCCTTTAACGCGCCATGAGTCCCAACGGGCATGAAGATTGGTGTTTCAATCGTGCCGTGTGGAGTTTCTAGACGGCCACGGCGAGCACGAGTATTGGTGTCTTCTTTTAGTAAGGTGAACTGAAACATTCAGTTTTTCTCCAAATTGGTTATCGGGTCTGGTAACTTGCTTTTATGAACCAAAATTACATCGGCTCCCTAGACGTATAACAAAATACTCCCCTGCGACGCAATAACGGAGTGATTTATGGGCTATCTTGCTCCTTATCCAGATCGACTTAAAGAGATTGAATATGTTCGTGTTTATTTCCATCTCGAATGTTGTGAAGCGTTTGAGCTTCCCATGTTGGCATTATTGCAGCTCAGGCGCGAACTTCTTCAAGCTTTAAAAACACTACAAAATCAGTGTGAAAAAGTTATTTCAGACGGATTGAATCATCTTCTTCTGCCCCACCTGCCGAGTGATCCTGCTCTTGTCCGGATTGTGCAGAAGCCATCCCCTGCGTTAATCTTGTCACCGGATGTCTCTTGCTTTGGATCGTTTGAACCAAAGCAGCGCATTGTTTTGCCTGTGACCATGATCGGCTCAGCGATTCAGCAGCTTAATGCTCTTTGGATGTTGATACAATGTTTAGGTGATCAGGCCTTTATCGTGGCCAGGGCAAGTTTATTGTAGAAGCTGTTGAATCGGAACATCCTGATGGACAAAAGGTCATGCTGTGGATGAACAATGAATCCTTATCTGAGCTTATCGCTCCGGTTAGCAATTTGTCCTGGTGGCTTGATCGTCAGCCACTCCCTGGAAGACTGACAACACTCTCCGTGAACAGCCCATTACGATTATTGCAGCGTGGGAAACCTTTGTTTAAGATTTCTTTCGCAGAAATGTTTCCTTTTATCCTACGTCGTGTATCAAGTTTGCTGTCCTGTTATGGTCACTTCGATATGAGTGGTGATGCTGGTTATTTGATCTCTCTCGCCGGTTCTGCTGAAATCTCTGAAAATCATCTAGTATGGAAGGATTGGCGCCGCCTCAAAAACATATCTGGAGGACAAAACCTTGGGGGATTATTGGGGGACATGGTTCTTCAAACAGAAACGTTGTCTGAATTTATCTGGATTCTTCAGTTAGGAAGCCTGTTTAATATTGGCAAGGGGGCAGCATTTGGCTCTGGTCAATATGCTCTATCGTATTCATGATCTCTGGTATTATGAAAAATTGTCATCATCAGGTATAATCAACACTGTATAGTAGATAAGAGGTGTCATGATGACAAATGCTTGGGATGAAAGAAAAAAAGCACTTGAGGATGATTATTTTCGCAAACAGGACCAGCAGGCCATATCGAAGATGAAAGAAAGGGCTTGTTTAGGCCATTGCCCGAAATGTGGACATCTCTTGAAGGCATCTACATTCCACGATGTTCCACTTGATCAGTGCCCTCAATGTAAGGGAATCTGGTTAGGGATGAGAGATCTTGAAATTCTGGCACAAAAAGACCATCGCTCTTGGATTGAGCGTTTGCTGAAATAACCCGATGAAGTTTTATTATTTACAGGAGGTGTCAGATGTTCTGGTTTATTATGTTATTGCTGATTGTAGGGGGCTGCTTCTATCTGTATCACAGGATGGTGGTCATCGAAGAAGAGATTAGGGCAGGACAGGCGATCGTGAAAAAGCCGGTAGAAAAACCTTTACAGGAGACTCAATCGAGTGAGGACGAGGAATCGATTGCCAGTCCACCGGTTGTTACAACTGAAGTTGAAAATATGGCGCCCAAGGTTGAGCCTGTTGCCAATGATTCACTGAACCTCGATGATGAAATATTCAGTGCCATTCTAAATTTGCCAGGAATCAAACAGACAGAGCTTTATAGTAGCTTTGCCGATATCAATAAGAAGAAACTTCAGCAGCTATTGAAGGAGATGGATGATGGAGGGAAGATCAAGCGAGAAAAGAAAGGAAGTAGTTATTTATTATTTCCTGCCTGAGTGAACTGAAGAAGGGGACGGCTTTTGGGCCGCCCCCTTTTTTTATCAATTAACGCAGGTTGTAGAAAACTTCAGTTCCATTGAAAACGGCAGTGTCATCAAGCTCATCTTCAATGCGTAGCAATTGATTGTATTTGCAGACTCGGTCAGTCCGACAGAGTGAACCCGTTTTTATCTGACCAGCATTTGTTGCCACAGCTAAGTCGGCAATTGTTGTGTCCTCGGTTTCACCCGATCTGTGAGACACAACCGAAGTATAGCCAGCCCGCTTGGCCATTTCTATCGCTTCGAGGGTTTCGGTAAGGGTGCCGATCTGGTTAACTTTGATCAGGATCGAGTTTGCAATCCCTTTCTCGATTCCTTCTTTCAAGATTTTTGTATTGGTGACAAAAAGGTCATCTCCAACAATCTGAATTTTGTCGCCAAGTTTTTCAGTCATCAATTTCCAGCCATCCCAATCGTTTTCAGCTAAACCATCTTCAATTGAAATGATTGGATAGCGCTCTACCAGTCTTCATAGAAAGCGACAGTTTCAGCGGCAGTTTTCAGAGCTTGTTTTTCGTTGGCGAAGTTGTACTTGCCGTCAGAATAGATTTCAGATGCTGCAACATCGAGAGCTAGCAATACATCATCGCCCGGTTTATATCCTGCAGCAGAAATGGCTTCCATAATGACTTCAAGAGCTTCTTCGTTGCTCTTCAGGTCTGGAGCAAAACCACCTTCGTCACCAACGGCAGTGTTGTAGCCTTTCTCTTTAAGAACTTTTTTGAGAGCATGGAAAATTTCAGCGCCCATACGCAGTGCTTCTTTGAAGCTTTCTGCGCCAGCAGGCATAATCATGAATTCCTGGATATCGACATTGTTGTCAGCGTGCTCACCACCATTGATGATATTCATCATTGGCAGGGGTAACTCTTTGGCATTGGCGCCGCCGATGTATTGATACAGCGGCAGACCTGCATCTTCAGCTGCTGCCTTAGCGCAGGCCATAGAAACACCCAGGAGAGCGTTTGCGCCCAGCTTGCTTTTGAAATCCGTTCCATCGAGCTCCAGCAGTTTCCGGTCAATACCGATTTGGTCACTGGCTTCCCAACCGATCAGTTCGGTGGCAATGACCTCATTGACATGTTCAACAGCTTTCAGCACGCCTTTGCCCAGGTAGCGACCTTTGTCACCATCACGTAACTCAAGGGCTTCGCGCTCCCCAGTTGATGCGCCACTCGGAACCGCAGCACGGCCAAGTACGCCGGTTTCCAGGGCCACTTCGACTTCTACAGTCGGATTACCACGTGAATCAAGAATCTCACGGGCATAGATGTCAATAATTTCACTCATTTTCAACCCCTTGTCATGTCATGTGTAAACAGTTATCGTGCCGATATCGGCTAATTGTGAATTGTGTTAACAAACAGCAGTTATTTATAGCATATGATTGAGCGAAATGAAGCCGTTTTTACGGATAAAATTATGACTGATGACATGACCTCGACAGGAGTGTTGAGCATCATTGTTCCTGTTCTCAATGAACTCAATGAGCTCCCTCATTTTTTCAATAATCTTGCCCGACAGGAAGATGTCGCTTTCGAACTCTTGATCTGCGACGGTGGCTCAACAGATGGAACTCTTGAATGGTTAGAAAAGCAGCAGGACATTTGGGCTCAGCTGCGAATTCTCCGCGGTCCTTCTGGCCGAGCCCGGCAGCTGAATCAAGGGGTTGATCACGCTGTTAATGACTGGTTGCTGCTGCTTCATGTCGATAGTCGTTTCAATGACACCATGGCTCTTCGCAATGCCTTGGATCGCATGATCAAATTGCCTGGTTTTTCTGTTGCGGGGCACTTTTCCTTATGCTTCAGGCGTGAGCAAGATGAGCCGAGTTTGTCCTATTACTTTTATGAATGGAAGGCTCGGACCGGTTTTGATGAGACCATCCATGGTGATCAGGGTTTTCTTCTCCATCGAACACTCGCTGTAAACGTCGGTCCATTTGATGAACGTTTGATGGTGATGGAAGACACTGATTTTTCCGATCGACTGAGAAAAGTTGGTCAGTGGCAGTTGTTGACAGAAAAAATTTCGACATCAGCCAGGCGATTTGAGATCGAGGGCTTGTGGCAACGGCAATTGTTGGGTGCTTTAATGATGTGTTTTAGATCTATTGGATGGAACGCGTTCTTTGAAGCTTCTTCTGGTGTCTATCGTCAACAGTCACAGGCTGATCGATTGAAAGTTCTTCCATTCTTTGAGTTGGTTAGAGAGTTGATGAAGGAGTGTACATTCTCCGAACGTTGGCGTCTGTGGTATGCCAGTGGAAGCTATGTTCGTCGTCATTGCTGGCAACTATTCTTTTCAGTTGATGCACGTCTTGCCTTTCGCTCTGGGGAAAAAGTTGGGCATGGGAAGACTGTGTGTCTTGATTTTCTGCAACCACTTTGTGCATTTTTGACCGATAATTTTCTTGGTCGAATATGTGCTACTTTACTGCTGCGAAGCTGGTTTGAGATAACACGTGGTTGGTTGAAACGGAAAGAAAATGGTTGAACAGACTTGTCTATAATAATCATGGTATGATAAACACAGCGTTTATACTCTAACTTGAATGAGGGGCTGCGTGGTTCGACAAAATGTGTAAGTGCTTGTATTAAAAGTATAATGGCTTGCACTAACGGTTGTCGATCTGGTCACTGATTCAGATTCAACATCAGCGAAGGAGAGCATGTCTGATATGAACGATTTTAAGGTAAAGGATCTTGGGCTGGCTGAGTGGGGCCGTAAAGAAATTGAACTGGCGCAAATTGAAATGCCAGGTTTGATGGCTTTACGTGATGAATATGCCGGGCAATATCCATTAAAAGGGGCTCGGATTTCCGGTTCCTTGCATATGACTATCCAGACTGCAGTGTTGATTGAAACTCTGGTCGACCTGGGGGCAACCGTGCGTTGGTGTTCCTGTAATATCTTTTCAACTCAGGACCATGCTGCTGCAGCCGTCGCTGTGGGACCTGGAGGTACAGTTGATGCTCCCGAGGGCATTCCTGTCTACGCTTGGAAAGGCGAGACATTGAAAGAATATTGGTGGTGCACCGAGCAGGCATTGACTTGGCCGGATGGTGCCTATCCCAATATGATCCTGGATGATGGTGGCGACGCGACTATGTTTGTTCTTAAAGGGAATGAGTGGTCGAAAGACGCGATTCCAAATGTGACAGAAAAAGATCCAGAAGATTGGCGCGAACTGGTCAATACTCTGGAAAAGTCGATCATTGGGGATGCACAAAGATGGATCAAGACAGCGGAGTCCATTAAGGGTGTCACTGAAGAAACAACAACAGGCGTCCATCGTCTCTACCAGATGGAAGAAGATGGAAGCTTGCTCTTCCCGGCCATGAACGTCAATGATGCCGTAACCAAATCAAAGTTCGACAATGTTTATGGCTGCCGTCACTCATTGGTTGATGGCATTATGCGGGCGACAGATGTCATGCTGTCCGGCAAAGTTGCTGTTGTTTGTGGTTATGGCGATGTTGGTAAGGGATGCTGTCAGTCGCTGCGTGGGCAGGGAGCCAGGGTTATTGTTACTGAAATCGACCCTATCTGCGCTCTGCAAGCTTTGATGGAAGGCTATGAAGTTAAGCGGGTGGAAGACGTTCTTGACTACGCTGATCTCTATGTGACCACAACTGGGAACAAAGATGTTATTACCTTAGAACATATGCGTCAGATGAAAAACAACGCCATCGTCGGTAATATCGGCCACTTCGATAATGAGATCGAAATGATCGCCATGGAGCGTGATGAATCCATTCGTTGTGAAAATATCAAACCTCAGGTTGATCGCTGGGTTTTCGAAGATGATCATGGTGTTATTGTCTTGGCTGAAGGTCGTTTGTTAAATCTGGGTTGTGCGACAGGGCACCCAAGTTTTGTTATGTCTAACTCCTTCACCAATCAGGTCATGGCTCAGATTGAACTGTTTTTGAACAGTGAACAATATAGTAATAAAGTTTATGTCCTGCCTAAGCAGTTGGATGAAAAAGTTGCCCGTTTGCATTTAGACAAGCTTGGGGCCAAGCTGACTGTGTTGTCGGATGAGCAGTCAGAGTATCTGGGGGTTCCTGTTGCTGGACCCTATAAGCCAGACACGTATCGCTATTGATTGGTTCATTTAAAGACTAGAAAAAGCCCCTGGTGAATACCGGGGGCTTTTTTGTTTGTGACTGTGTCCCGTCCTGAAATAAGTTTACACCTCGGAGGCTTATTATGGACACCTCAGTCAGGCAGCAAAAAAAAACGTACTCAACGTGATTACACAATGGGCTTTAAATTGCAGGTTGTTGCTGCAGTAGAAAAAGGCGATATGACCTACAAGCAGGCCCAGAAGATTTACGGCATTCAGGGTCGCTCAACAGTGTTAATATGGTTGAGGAAGCACGGAAAGAAAGATTGGACCCAATCCGTAAGGCTAACTATGTCCAGGACACCCAAAGCAAAAGAGACTCCCGCCCAAACCATCAAACGATTAGAGCGAGAACTAGATGATGAGCGTCTTCGCAATCTGCTTTTGAATGAAGTTGTCGATATTTTGGATGCAGAACATGGAATGGGGCTCAGAAAAAAGCTTATAGCCAAGGAGCGCGACGCCTTCAAAGAGAAAAAGGGATAAACCTGAGTCGAGCTTGTAAGCTTCTTGGCGTGACACGGCAAGCCATTTATCAAAAAGAAAAGCGCATTGAACAACGGGCTATAGAGCTAGATCCAGTCAAAGATATGGTGATGAAGCTAAGACGTTTTATGCCCCGGATTGGGACCCGTAAATTGTATTATCTGCTTAAGCCGAGGTTTGATAATCAAGGAATAAAGCTGGGGCGAGATGGTTTTTTCGACTATTGGAGAGACCATGGTCTATTAGTGAGGCCCTTAAAGCGCTACACAAAAACAACCAACAGCAAACACTGGATGAGGAAATATCCGAATCGGCTGAAAGACCAGGAAATTATAGATGCTGAAAAAGCATTTGTTAGTGATATCACCTATATTGAAACGGATGAGGGTGGTCACTACTTTTCTCTGGTGACTGATGCATATAGTCGTAAAATCATGGACATGAACTCAGTAATAATATGCGTGCTGAAAGCGTAGTAAAGGCATTGCGTCGTGCCGCAGGGCAACGACAAACACAAAGGGTGTTGATACATCACTCTGATAGAGGATTACAATATTGCTCAGCGATTTACCAGCAAGAGCTAAAGCGTCATAATATTGAGCCTTTAATGACAGATGGCTACGATTGCTACCAGAATGCTTTGGCTGAAAGAGTGAATGGTATTTTGAAGCAAGAGTTTTTACTTCACAAATGCCAAACGTTGAATGAATTGAAGTGTTTGGTCAGAGAATCAATAGAAACATATAATCGTCTGCGCCCGCACCTCAGTTTGGGTATGAAAACACCAGAAGAAGTACATAAAAAAGCCACCTCCGTAGTGGAGGTGGCTTAGCAAAAAAACGTCAATCTATTTTAGGACGGGACACTGTTCCGTTCTTATTACTCTTTGACATTCAAAAGGAGCCAAACTCCCAACATAAGGAAAATACCGTTGGCTGCCCATGCTGCTAAAATAGGCGGGAGGGCATTCGAATAGCCGAAAGCTGTGACCAGAGATTGGATGATAAAATAAGTGATACCAATGCCTAGGCTTAGTCCTATTCCCAGGGCAATATTGCTGTTGCGGCCCCTCTGCAGGGCAAATGGAACACCGAGAAAGCCCATGATCAGGCAGGTGAACGGCGCAGCAATTCTGCCATGCATGTCAACCCGTTGATGAGTGGCGTCATAACCTTCCTGTTCTAATTTTGTTGCCAGCTCGGATAGTTTTCTGAAGCCTAATTCATTGTTCAGCTCTTTGCGGCCAGTGAAATCATCTGGTCCGCGTTTGAGTCCGAGAGGTTGATTCGTGAGGTTGTCTGTATTAATCAGGTCGCCAGTTTTAGGAGTGAAGATCCTGGTGACCAGTTTATCTGCTATCCATAGACCGTCTGTGAATTTCGCCTGGTGGATATCTTCTCTTTTGATCAGTTGCTGTTGGTCATTGAATGAAAATATAGTCACACCTTGCAGGAGCTTGTTTTGTGGGGTTGCCAGGGCAATATTGATAATGCGGTCACCCTGGCGATACCAGATTTCCTGATGGGTTAACTGCATCTGCTGTTTTCCTTTTAACTTTACTTCGAGCAGATTGTTGAGTTGTCTGGCATTCCAGGGGACAACGTATTCATTGAGTAATAGTAAAGAAAAAGAAAGAACCAAAGCCAGTGCCATAAAGGGTTGAACAATTTTCCAGAGACTGATTCCGCAAGCTCTCATTGCAGTCACTTCATTTGTTCGACCAAGGCCACCTAACGTCAGGACAACGGCAGTCAAGGTCGCCAATGGAAGAATTTGGGATAAAATGAATGGGACGCTGTTGAACAGATAGCTTAAATAATCAAATAGGGAGGCCTGATGATCGATGAAATCATCAACTTTTTCAAAAAAGTCGATCAGCAGATAAATCCCGACAAATGCAGTTGAGCAAAGAGCCAGCATGCGTGAAAAATAGCGAAGTAGGTAGCGGGTCATTTTTTTCATTGGTCGTCACCCGTTTTTGTTTGGCGTTTAAACCATGCAGACAATAGTTTCCGAGGTAGGTCAAAGATCTGCAAGGGGCGCTCAACTGCTGTACGATGGAGAAAGTAAAGGCCTCCAGTAAAGAAGCAGATATTGGGGAGCCACAGAATGATTCCACTTGGTATCATCCCTTTTTCTGCGATGGTTCCTGCAAAACTGAGCAGAATGTAATAAATCAGAAAGACGACCAGGGCCATAGCAAACCCGGCACCTTTGCCTGAGCGCTGAGACTGAAGCCCCAAGGGGACACCGACGAGGACGAGAACCAAGGGGGCGAAGGCAATCACAATCCTCTCATGCTTTTCCGCTTCAAGGCGATGTTTGTCTTTAGCCTTAGTGACTGTCGCAATGGCCTTGTTAAGATCGTTCCACGACATTTCGCTGCGCTTGCGTTTCCGTTTGTTGCTACCGCCAGTAGCTCCCGTATCTATGTTGATATCGTAAGATGAAACTGAATCGTTTGATAGGTTGATTGAAGTTGATTCGTCGGTTGGCGATGGATGCTTCCATTCTTTAATCTTAATGTCAGCCTGAGCTGATCGGGATCAGGGATGAAGCGTCCTTCTTGTGCTGTGATAGTCGTAGGAGTGGCACCGCTGCGTTCATCAGAGATGAATAGATCTTGCATGATGCCAAGTTGTTCATTGACTCCACGGGTGTAGAGGACAATGCCGTTGAAGTCATCACTGAAGACTCCCGGTTTGATGTTAATACTCAGATTGCTTGAAGCAATCTGAAACAATTTTTCACGAAAAGCGGCTTTGCTGGCTGGCTCAACAAAAACAGTTATCCAGCCTGTTAACATGGCAAAGAAAACAGCAAGGATAATGACTGGTTTAATCAGGTTGTACAGACTGACACCAGATGCTTTGAGTGCTATGAATTCACTGTCAGCAGAAAAGCGGCCAAAAGCCAGTAGAATGCCGAGGAGAAAAGAGAGCGGGACTGTAATGCTGAAGAAGGTCGGCATTAGGTACGCAAACAGCATGAAGATCTCGCCCGCAGGCACACCTTTACTGATCACGAGCTCTGTCACTCTGGGAATGCGGCCCATGAGCAGTACAAATGTGAATATCAGTAAACTGAGGATCGTTGGGGTGCTGATCTCTTTAAAAATATAACGATGAATTCGGGATAGATACATGGGCGCGCATGTTAGTACAGGGAACTGATCCTGTAAATAAGCAGTATGCGCTTTTTGTCAAATATCTGTTTCTCAGCAGGAAGATTTTTTCTTGCTTGATGGTGCCGACTAATGTTATATGTCCGCAGTTAACCAATACACACGCTCCTGGATTTAGGCAGGTTGGTTCTCAATCGAGTGATTGGGGCCTGTCGAAGCAGAACGGAGCGGAGGACAAAAACCAGAACAAGGAGTTCGATCAATGGCGCAAATTACAATGAAACAAATGCTTGAGGCCGGTGTTCACTTCGGTCACCAGACAAAACGCTGGAATCCGAAAATGAAACCTTATATTTTCGGTGCTCGTAACGGCATCTATATCGTTGACCTGCAGAAAACCGTACGTTACTTCAGAACTGCATACCAGTTCATTCAAGATACTGTTGCGAATGGCGACAAGGTCCTTTTTGTCGGCACTAAAAAGCAGGCACAGGACGCTATTAAGGAAGAGTCTTTAAAAGCAGATCAGTACTTTGTTAATAATCGTTGGTTAGGTGGTATGCTGACGAACTTCACCACCATCAAGGCAAGTATCGATCGCCTGAAAAAAATTGAGGCGATGGTTGCTGATGGTACTATTGATCAATACACCAAGAAAGAAGCTCTGCACTTGGAGCGTGAGCGCGAAAAACTGGAAAAGAACCTTGGCGGTATCAAGAATATGACCAAGCTTCCAGGCGCTATTTTTATCATCGATCCAAACAAGGAAGCTATCGCAGTTAAGGAAGCCAACAAGCTGGGGATCCCTGTTGTTGCTGTTGTAGATACAAACTGTGATCCAGATAACATCGACTACATCATCCCTGGTAATGATGATGCGATCCGTGCGATCCGTTTGTTTGCAACCCGGATGGGTGAGGCATGTGTAGAAGGTGGTCAAAAGCGCAAGGACGCCAAGCAGACTGAATCAGAGGGCAAAGATGAGCCAGTTGTTGAGGCTGCATCTGCTCCTGTCGCTGAAACTGTACCGGCACCAGCTGTTGAAGCTGCTGCTGAAGGTGAGCAACCTGCTGCTGAATAGTTTATGTTGCAGTAGGGACATATCGTAAATTATCAGGCCTGCGGCCGGGCTTATAGTCCCGGCCGTTTGTTTAATCAGTCAATGTGCAGGGCAAACCTGCCTTAAAAAAATAATGGAGGAAAGATCGTGAGTATTACAGCTGCAATGGTCTCTGAATTACGTAAGAAAACTGGTGCCGGAATGATGGATTGCAAGAAGGCTCTGACCGAAACTGGTGGGAATATGGACGAGGCTGTTGATTTCCTGCGCAAGAAAGGCCTTTCTGCTGCGGCTAAGAAATCTGGTCGTGTTGCTGCAGAGGGCGCGGTTGCTGCTGCTTCAGCAGGCTCTGCTGGTGCGTTGGTTGAAGTTAATGCTGAAACCGATTTCGTTGCCAAAAACGATGCATTTCAGGCATTTGTTGCTGGTGTTAGAGATGTAGTCCTTGCAAATGATGTTGCAGACGTTGACGCTCTGAAGGGGCTTGATTACCCTGGAAGCGGAAGAACTGTTGCTGAAGAGCTGACTCATCAGATTGCTACCATTGGTGAAAACATGTCATTGCGTCGTTTTCAACGTGTTGATGCCGGCCAGGGTGTTGTTGCTTCTTATGTTCATGGTGCTGGTAAAATCGGCGTTCTGATCGAACTACAGACTGAGTCGACTGATGGTCGTGTTGAAGAGTTAGGGAAGCAGATTGCAATGCACGTTGCTGCTGCAACGCCTCAGTATCTCAACCGCGATTCTGTCCCTGCTGAAATTGTCGACAAAGAGAAAGAAATTATGCGGGCTAAGGCGCTTGACAGCGGCAAGCCTGAGAACATTGTCGATAAAATTATTTTGGGCCAGATTAACAAATACTTCGGCGAAGTATGTTTACTTGAGCAGGCATTTGTTATTGATCCCGACCAAAAAGTTGGTAAGGTTGTAGAGGCTTTGGCTAAGGAACTAGGGAGCGAAATCAAGCTGAACAGCTATGTTCGTTTCCAACTTGGTGATGGCATTGAGAAGAAAGATGACGATTTTGCTGCAGAAGTTGCGGCTCTGAGTAAATAATATAAATTTCAGCATGGCAGGAGTGACTGTGGAAGAGATCAAATATAAGCGTGTACTACTAAAGTTGAGCGGAGAAGCTCTGGCTGGTGATCAAGGATACGGAATAGATCCTGTCGTAATTACAGGAATTGCTGCTGAAATTAAAGAAATAGTAGAAATGGGCGTTGAAGTTGCTCTAGTGATTGGTGGTGGTAATATTTTCCGTGGATTGGCAGCATCTTCCAAGGGGATGGATCGAGCCAGTGCTGATTACATGGGGATGCTGGCAACTGTCATGAACAGTCTCGCCATGCAAGATGCTCTGGAAAAACAGGATGTTATCACCAGGGTTCAGTCTGCGATAGAAATGCAGCAGGTTGCTGAACCCTACATCCGTCGTCGCGCTGTCCGTCACCTTGAGAAAGGTCGTGTTGTTATTTTCAGTGCTGGTACGGGAAATCCGTACTTTACCACTGACACTGCGGCAAGTTTACGAGCGATGGAAATTAATGCTGAAGTTATTATTAAGGCTACCAAGGTTGATGGTGTTTATTCCGCCGATCCGAATAAGGACAGCAGTGCTGTTAAACTCCCAACCTTGACTTATCTTGAGGTCTTACAGCGAGGTCTGCAGGTGATGGACGCTACTGCGACTTCACTATGTATGGACAATAATCTGCCGATGATTATTTTTGATATGACAGAACGTGGAAATATCAAAAAAGTTATCCGTGGCGAACAGATTGGAACAATTGTTAAAGGAGGCACAACGAATGGTCAATGAGGTTTTAGATGAAGCCAGAGCGGCCATGGACAAGGCGGTTAAGTCGCTGAGAAAAGAAATGTCCAAGGTTCGTACCGGACGTGCAAGTACTTCATTACTTGATGATGTTATGGTTGAATATTATGGTGTTCCGACACCATTGAGCCAAGTTGCGACATTGTCAGTCCCTGAGGCACGTTTAATTACTGTTCAACCTTGGGAAAAGAATCTTCTGCCTGATATTGAAAGAGCAATTTTTAAGGCTGATATAGGTCTGACTCCTTCCTCTGATGGTATTTTGATTCGCTTGCCTGTCCCTGCTTTAACAGAAGAACGACGCCGAGATATGGTTAAAGTCATAAAGCGTATGGCTGAAGATGCTAAGATTTCAGTTCGCAATGCGCGGCGTGATGCAAACGAAACTCTGAAGATGCTGGAGAAGGAAAAAGAAATCACTGAAGATGATCTGAAACGCAGTGAGAAAGAAGTCCAGCAGTTGACCGACGAGTTTGTCAGCACAATTGATGAAGTGGTTCAGAACAAGGAACAGGAAGTTATGGAAGTTTGATCAAGGAAGCCTGTTCCATTTTCTTAAAGGAGTAGAATCATGGCCCTGAAGATCAATGAAGAATGCATCGGTTGCGGAACATGCGTCGATGCGTGTCCGCTGGGAGTGATTGTCGAATCTGGTGATGTATATACGATCACCGACGAGTGCACAGAATGTCGTGCATGTGTTGATTCTTGCCCGGTGAATGCAATTGTTGACTGATCAGGATTGATTGTAACATATAAAATAGGGCGTTGAAAAACGCCCTATTTTGTTTTGTAAATGAAATCTCTAACTCTTGCCGCCTTGTCATTTCCATGGTATTTTCCAAAATCGCAAACGAAACATGAGTAGCTCTTATGGCTGATAAAAATAAACCACATATCTCTCCCCCTTTGAAGCATCTGGCTATTATCATGGATGGTAATGGCCGTTGGGCTCAGCAGAGAGGATTGCCGCGAATAACAGGCCATCAGCAAGGCGGAGAGACTGTCACCCGTGTTGTCGATGAATGTGTGCGTCAGAATATTCGCTACTTAAGTCTGTTTGCCTTTAGTTCTGAGAATTGGGGGCGTCCCCAGGAAGAAGTTGACGCCTTGATGTCTCTCCTGCTGCAGTTTCTGTCGTCACAGCGAGAGAGAATGCTCGAGGGTGGGATTCGGTTGCGGGTGATCGGTGACGTTTCGCGCTTGTCTCTTTCGGTCCAATCCGCCTTGAAGCAGGTGGAGAGTGAAACATCACAAGGTGAGCAGATGACACTGGTTCTGGCTCTCTCTTATGGTGGTCGTGATGAAATCATGCGTGCTGCTCAGAGCATAGCGCGTCAGGCTGTCGCTGGTGCGTTGGATCCTGATCAACTCGACAACAAACTGTTCTCATCTTTTCTTGATACTGGAGATATCCCTGAGCCAGATCTGCTTATTCGAACCAGTGGAGAGATGCGAATCAGCAATTTTTTCCTTTGGCAAGCAGCTTATGCAGAGCTCTATTTTACCGATGTTTTGTGGCCAGACTTTGATGCTGCAGAAATGCAAAAAGCATTCGCAGATTATCAACATCGAAAGCGTCGCTTCGGTCTCACAGATGATCAATTGGCTCAAAAACTCTAAAGGAGAGTTGTAATCAAACAACGTCTAATCACAGCAGCTATTGCTCTTCCTCTTCTCATCCTGTTGATCGGCTATGCAAATCCGCTGGTATTTTCGGTATTTGTGTCAGTTGTCCTGTTTTTGGCCTTATTTGAGTTCGGTCGTATGGGATTAGGGGATTCCTATCGGGCTGAACAAGTTATTACATCACTTTATGGCGCCGGATCTGTTCCTCTCTTGATTTTTGGCTCTTCTGGTTTGTTTGCTTTTCTGTCGGTTTCTCTGTTTCTTCTTTTAGCGATATTGTTTCTTTTTCGTTTTAAGGAGATTGAGCAGGTCCATTATCAATTTGGTTGGCTTTTGTTCGGACTGTTCTATGTTGCCCTTTTGCTGGGACACCTCGTTCCTTTAAGGTTGTTGAACTATGGACAGGAATGGGTTTTTATGACTCTGGTGGTGATCATGGGCTGCGATAGCTTTGCATACTTCATCGGTCGTAAGCTCGGTCGTCGGAAGCTATATGAGGCTGTCAGCCCGAATAAGAGTATTGAAGGTGCTCTCGGTGGGTTAGCTGGATCTGTATTCGCCGTGCTGATTGCTAAATACAGTTTTATGCCATTTTTAGGTCTGATGGATGGTTTGTTGATCGGATTATTGCTCGGTACCGCTGGGCAATTGGGTGATTTATTTGAGTCTCTGCTTAAAAGGGCCTGTGGAGTTAAAGACTCCGGCAGTATGATTCCGGGGCATGGTGGTATGCTGGATCGTTTAGACAGCCTTCTGTTTGCGTTCCCTCTGGTGTTTTATATTGCCAGGTATGGGTATGGAGGCTAGGGCGAAATGAAAAAACTGACTATTCTAGGGTCAACGGGATCGATCGGAGTCAGCACACTCGATATTGTTAGTGCGTTTCCTGATGACTATCAGGTGATCGCTTTAAGTGCTGGTCGTAATATTGATCTATTGCAAAAGCAGGCTGAGGCTTTCCATCCGCGCATTGTTTCTGTTCACTCGGCAGAAGATGCTGAAAAATTGTCTTCTCGACTTAAGGATAGCTCTGTCGAAGTTTGTTGGGGAATTGAGGGTATCATCCGTTGTGCGACAGCTGCAGAGAGCGATATGGTTGTGGCTGCCGTTGTCGGAGCCGCCGGGTTGATCCCTACCATGGCCGCTATTAAAGCCGGTAAGGATATTGCTCTGGCCAACAAAGAAACTCTGGTCATGGCGGGTGGTCTGATTATGCAGGAAGCTGCCGATCAGAAGGTCAATCTTATCCCTGTCGATAGTGAACATTCCGCAATTTTTCAATCCTTGAGCGGGCATCGCAATGAAGATGTTCGACGTTTGATACTGACAGCATCAGGTGGGCCATTTCGCGAATATGCTTTGGCGCAATTTGAATCGATCACACCCGCAGATGCTCTCGCTCATCCAAATTGGGAGATGGGTCGAAAAATTTCCATCGATTCAGCGACGATGATGAACAAGGGGTTGGAGATTATCGAAGCCTGCTGGCTCTTTGATTACCCTGCAGAGATGATCGATGTCCATATTCATCCAGAAAGTATTATTCACTCGATGGTTGAATACCACGATGGCGCTGTGATTGCCCAATTAGGCGTTCCGGATATGAAAACACCGATTGCATATGCTCTGTCGTGGCCTCATCGACAACCCTTAAAACAACCGTCTCTTGATTTGTGCCAATTAGGTCAGTTAACCTTTTCAAGGCCTGATGAAAAACGTTTTCCCTGCTTGCGCCTTGCATATGAGGCATTGAGTGCTGGAGGGACTGCCCCGGCAGTTATGAATGCCGCAAATGAAATAGCGGTTGAAGCATTTTTAAATCATCGCATCAGTTTTAACGGGATAGCACAATTAATAGAAAAAGTTGTTTCTGAGCACAGTCGTGTTGAGGTTACGGCTATTGATCAAGTGCTACAGGCTGATTTGTGGAGTAGAAAAAAAGCGAAGGAACTGATCTCTGGAGGATTGGTATGATATCAATAATCGCAGGCATTTTGATGCTTGGTGTACTGGTTTTTATTCATGAACTTGGACATTTTGTTGTCGCAAAAATGTGCGGCGTCAAGGTTTTGAAGTTTTCTCTCGGATTCGGCCCTAAGTTGGCTTCGCGTCAGCGTGGGGATACGGTTTATCAGATCTGTGCCATCCCACTGGGTGGCTATGTTCAGATGTTGGGCGAGGGGAGTGGTGAGGATGGTGAGAGCGGTGAACTCGATCCCGAAGAGAAGGATCGGTCCTTTGCCGAAAAGCCGGTAAGTAAGCGTCTGGCTATTGTTTCAGCCGGACCCATTATGAATCTGGTTCTTCCTTTTTGATCCTGCCCATCTCTTTTATGGTTGGCATCCAGATGCCGACCTATCTCGATGAGCCCGCCTGCGTAGGTTATGTGGTTCCTGATTCCAGTGCAGCGACGGCTGGCTTTGTGGCTGGCGATTGTGTTGTCTCTGTTAACCTTGACCCTGTAGAGAGCTGGAATGGTACGAATAAGTCATTTGTCGGCCAGGCCGGTAATGCTCTCATCTTTGGGGTCGACCGTGATGGGAAGACATTACAATTATCTGTACCCGCTGAGAACAACAGTCTTGAAGGGATGCAGGCTTTAGGTTTATTGCCACAGCAAGAGGCACGAATTGGTGGGATGGCTGCTGATATGCCCGCTGCCAAGGCTGGGATTGTCGCAGGTGATGTGATCCTCAAAATTGCCGATCATGATATTCAGTCCTGGTACGATCTAAGACTGTTATCCAGAATAAAAGAATCAAT
>JDSF01000135.1_pt1 | contig 54699 bp, 44 predicted proteins | sample 199441 | NCBI WGS metagenome assembly JDSF01 (sample SAMN02592751, study PRJNA231836) | bioreactor metagenome | isolation source: continuous culture bioreactor denitrification-DNRA | place: Germany: Bremen
AGCAAATAAAAAACCTCTTCCGGGAAATTGGTAGAGGCTTTTTGTTGTTTTTACTGTTGCGAGTGGCTAATCGCAAGGAGTTTTAAGGGAATCACGTTACTGAGAGGGGTGGTTGGCCCTCTTTACCAGGCCTGTTCAAACAGATGGCGAATTTCTTCACGCGAAGGTTTTCTGGGATTGAAAGATGAACAGGGGTCTTCCAGAGCCTTTGTCGATAGATCCTCTAAGGCCGCTTTATACTCTGACTCTTCAATCTCTAGATCCCGAATGCGTAAGGGGATGTTCATGTGCTCATTGAGGCTTTGGGCTGCTAGAACCAGGCTTTTTGTGCTCGTTGCCACGGAGGATGCAGGCAGGTTAATCATTTCGGCAATCGCCTGGTAGCGCTCACCAGCTTCTAGTGAGTTGAAGGTAATCGCGTGGGGTAGCATTAAGGCGTTGGCTCTGCCGTGTGGAATGTGAAATGTCCCTCCAAGGGCATGAGCCAAGCTATGGCATATCCCTAATCCGCAGTTTGAAAATGCTGTTCCAGCCATACAGGAAGCGACCATCATTCGCTCTCTCGCCTGCATATCGTCCCCATTTTCATACGCACGAATCAGGTATTTAAAAACGTTTCGGATGGCGTGCTCTGAATATATATCTGCAAAGATATTAGCATCAACCGAAGTGAAGGCTTCGATCGCATGGGTGAGGACATCCATTCCGGTGTCAGCAGTGATGGCAGGAGGAACCGTACGGGTAAAGCGAGCGTCGAGAATTGCCATGTCTGGGATAAGTAATTCGTCAGACATGGGAATCTTGGTCTGGTTGATCGTGTCTGTAATCACCGAAAAGGAGGAGACCTCAGAACCGGTTCCCGAGGTGGTTGGGATGACCACGAGCAATGGTTTGTGTTTTTCTTCCTGGGCTTTGTAGGCAAAGTACATCATCGCTTTGGCTGCATCGATTGCCGAGCCCCCACCAAGTGCGATGATGGCGTCAGCGTTGCTCTGGACCAGTTCGTGGGTTCCTCTTGTGACTGTCTCCAGGGATGGGTCGGGCTCTACCTGGTCAAAAAGGGTGTGAGGAATTTGAGCTCTGTCCAGGGCGCTGATAATCCGATCGGTAAAGCCGATTTGACTCATGAAGGGATCGGTGACGACCATTGCCTGCTTCATGGGTAGAGTGCTGATAACATTCATAGCATCTTCACCATAGCAGATTTTCGTTCTTCCGTTGAACTGGGTCATAATCTGAAATGCCTTCTTGTGACTGATTGGATGACATTTGTCGGGGGAGGTAGTTACAAAATTGAAAATACCTAGCCTTAGCCGACTTTGTTTGGATTGACCATTTATCCGTTGTAAGAGATTCAATGTAAAACTGTCAACCAAAAAGAACCATAGACTACCATCGGGCAACACTAAAGATCATAAGTGATCGTCTTTTGCTCTCTCCTTTTGATTTATTTTCCTTTCTCGATTAATGCATAGATATCGTGTTTACCTTTTAAGTAATCAATGCTTTTGGCTGATGACCAGTGTGTTTGCCGTTTGGAGAGAGCCAAATGCGACACAATTATTTTTGGCTGCAGGTTTTAAGTTGTGGTTGCCGAGGTCGGCATTGCATGACAACGATCTTTGATTTTGGGTTTTGAGTGGCTCGTTTGGGCGTTGCTTGCAACTGGTCAAGGTTTTTTGTTTATAACAGGGTTCTCTCTCGTCGGTTCTTCGACTCTATTTGTTTGCTTGAGCAGTTTGTCTTTTGGACATTGGTTGTAGAGCGCTGTCGCGTGATGATTTGGTTTTTTTTGATCATTTTGTCCTGCTAAATGACGATGCTTTCAATTTTATGCTGCCGAGCAGGAAGTGCATATAACGTTAAAACAGACCCTTACGTATATTGGGAGGGGTGTGCGTAGGATTGGGTTTGGTTCTTTTTGTTCTTTTTTATAAAAAAACTTGCAAAAAACAACAAATGCAATCAAAGTGTGTTCAGTAAGAATCGGTTGAAACTGTCACCCGATAGGAGATCGGAAACATTTTTATAGCTACTGAGCTAGGAGGAAATCTATGAGTGCGATTGGCGACGTGATTATTTACATCATCATGCTTGTGCGGTGATAGGTGCATGCGCGTATGTAAAGAACGAAGAAAGCCCACTTGGTCAGGAGTTTATTGAGGGGCTCAACAGTATCGGCCCAATCTTTATTCCCGTAGCCGGCATCATGGCAGCAATTCCGTACTTGTCCGCATTTGTCTCCAGTGTTTTTGGTCCTCTGTTTGCTTCAGTTGGTGCTGATCCTGCGATTGCTGCCACAACATTTATCGCAGTTGATATGGGCGGCTACCAATTGGCTGAAGCTCTCGCACAATCTAAAGAAGCGTGGATTATGGCGATGACGGTCGGTTATATGGGCGGCGCTACAATCGTATTTTCGATTCCCGTAGGTCTCACCATGCTGAAGAAGAGTGATCATAAATATATGGCACTTGGTGTGATGGCTGGAATTCTGAGTATTCCGATTGGTGTTTTTGTTACTTGCGCGATTATCTCAGTTTCAAAACTAGCGGTGCGCGGAATGATTTCCGCCAATGCAGACTCCGCCTATGTTCTGGCGCTTTCTTTCGGTGATATTTTTACCAACCTGTTGCCGTTAGCGATCTTCTGCATAGGTTTGGCCGTTGGTCTTAAAGTTATCCCTAATAAGATGATCACCGGTTTCTTGCTCTTTGGCCGTGGTATGTCGATCAGCTTAACCTTTGTTCTTGTCTTCTCCGTTGTTGAATATTTCACCGGCTTTTTCAGCAATGTCTTTGGCGCTTGGGGATTTGATCCAATCATTGCCGACGAAGCAGATCAGTTTCGGGCATTGGAGATTGCAGGTTATATCGGCATCATGCTTTGCGGTGCCTTCCCAATGGTGCACCTGATTAAAAAGTACCTTGCCCGACCTATGGAAGCTGTTGGTGGCAAGCTCGGTTTAGCGAGTACTGGTGCGGCGGGAATTCTTGCAGCAGCAGCCAATATTCTCGCCATGTTCAGACTTATTGAAGATATGAGGCCAAAAGATAAGGTGCTTTGCATTGCATTCTCTGTCTGCGCAGCCTTTATGTTTGGTGATCACCTCGCTTTTACCGCGAACTTTCAACCGAATATGATTCTGCCGGTTATGGCCGGTAAGCTGGCAGGGGGAATCGCAGGATTTATCCTTGCTTATCTTTTATCTGTGCCGGTTGTAAACCGTGAAGAACGTGAGCGGGCTGCAGAGTAACAGAGTCGGCTGTGATGGCTGAGTGAAGTTTGGACGTATTCTTCGCTCAGCTATCCGTCGATCTGAGGCTTGGCTGTTCAATGGGTGGTTTTCAAGGTTTCAGGCGGTTCTTAGAGTATTGATAGAAGGAGTTTTCAGTGAATCTTAAAAGTAAAGTCAGAGGACAGGTTTATGAATTTAAGTCAGTGACCGACGTCCTGGCAAAAGCCAATATGGAAAAGTCGGGAGATATCTTGATCGGGCTTGCTGCGGAAACGGCAAGTGAAAGGGTTGCCGCAAAACTATGCCTGGCAAATCTTCAGCTGAAAGATATTTATGAAAACCCTGTTGTGTCTTATGAAAAAGATGAAATAACTCGGGTTATCTATGATGATTTGAACCGTACCATCTATGAAAGTCTGAAAAACTGGACTGTGAGCGAACTCAGAGAGTTTATCTTGCGCTCCAAGTCAGAGCGTGAACTGCTGAAGATCAGCAGAGGATTAACCAGTGAAATGATTGCCGCAGCCGCTAAGCTGATGTCGGCCATGGATCTGATCTCGACCTGTAAGAAAATTAAGCTGCAGACAACTTGCGTTACGACGATCGGTCAGCAAGGGACGCTCTCATTTCGGATTCAGCCGAATCATCCGACTGACAATGTCGAAGGTATTCTGGCTAGCTTAAAGGAAGGTTTGTCGTTTGGATCGGGAGACGCCGTGATCGGAGTTAACCCGGTTGAAGACAACGTTGAGAACTTCGCTCGTGTCATGAATGCCATTACTGAAATGAGGGACAAATACGAAATCCCGACTCAGACATGTATTTTGGCTCACGTGACAACTCAAATGCAGGCTATTCAAAAAAATGTTCCAGTCGATTTGGTTTTCCAGAGTATCGCCGGAACCGAATCGGCCAATGAAGGTTTTGGTATCACTGTCGATATGCTGACAGAAGCATACGATCTGGCCATTAAAAATGGTTCTGCAGCTGGCCCAAATCTTATGTATTTCGAAACAGGGCAAGGGTCAGAGGTTTCGCTAGATTGCCATGAGGGGGTTGATGAAATGACCCTTGAGGCAAGGTGCTACGGCTTAGCGAGACGATTTAAACCCTTCATGCTCAATAATGTTTCTGGCTTTATCGGCCCCGAAACCATCTATACCGGCAAGGAAGTTATCCGAGCCGATCTTGAAGATTTGTTCATGGGCAAAATGCATGGTCTGCCAATGGGCATTGCCCCCTGCTACACCAATCATATGAAGATGGATCAAGACGATCAGGAATTGTCATCGATTCTGTGTGCTGCCGCTGGAGCGAACTTTTTCATGGGAGTCAGCGGTGGTGATGACTGCATGCTGAACTATCAGGATTGTAGCTATCATGATGATGCGACCATGAGAGAGACCCTGGGACTTAGGCCTGCTCCAGAATTCGAGGCATGGATGGAAAAGCTGGGAATAATGGAGGATGGAAAGTTAACTGAGCGTGCCGGCGACGCCTCTATCTTTGAAAAATAAGGTGACATTATGATTGATAAGCAAACAGAAGAAAGCATCATCAAGAGTGTTATAGAGGCCTTGCTGCAGGATGGTGCCGTAAAGTCTGATGGCGGCGCATCCTCTGCCCCGAGCAGCTCTGCATCATTGCCGATCAGTGATGATAGCCCTGTCGAGCTCGCTCCTGTAGACGAAATAGGCGTCGATTCTGCGCATAATATCGAAGCGATAAAGGTGATGCGTAAGAGCACTCCTGCACGAGTTTTTCTTGGTCGAGCGGGAACACGCCCAAAGACAGCAGCATATTTAAACTTTCTTGCCGATCATGCAGCCGCTCTGGATGCTGTGTTTGAAGAAGTTTCAGATCAGTTTTTGGAGCAAAACAATCTTTTCAAGGTACAGACGGTCGTTAAAGATAAAGATGAATATCTGATGAAGCCGGCACTCGGGAAATTGTTCTCTGAAGAGGCAAAAAGACCATCGCTGAGAAGTGCGAAAAGGGCAAGCAGGTTCAGATTGTTGTTGCTGATGGTTTGAGCTCGACAGCCGTTGAAGCCAATATTGCCGACGTCGTTCCTGCTCTGGTTCAGGGCCTTAAAGCTGAGGGTATCAGCGTTGGGACTCCCTTCTATGTTCAATATGGGCGAGTTGGCATTCAGGATGATGTCTCCTCTGCAATCGATTTTGATGTTGTTGTCGGTCTTGTCGGGGAACGCCCAGGACTGGTCACCGCCAATAGTATGAGTGCTTATATCACCTATAAAGCAGGACCAGAGACGATTGAAGCGGACAGAACCGTAATCTCCAATATTCATTCAGGTGGGACCCCACCGGCTGAGGCAGGTGCACATATTGCCACAGTTGTTAAGCAGATTCTTAAGCATAAGGTCAGCGGTGTAAAGCTGTCTGATTTGATCGCTTAGGCAAAATTATGGCTGCCGAGTTTATACAGAGTGTTGGAATCGACATTGGAACCACGACGACCCAATTAGTGGTCAGTGAGCTGACAGTTAAGAATGTTGCTCCCGGGAGTCTGGTACCAAGGATGGAGATTACCGACAAGGTCGTTAAGTATCGGAGTGGTATCCATTTCACACCGATTAAAGATGATCTGCTGGTCGACTCAGAGGCCGTCTTTGCTTTGATTTCTGCTGAATTTGATAAGGCCGGTATCGCTCAGGATGAGATCGATACAGGTGCTGTAATTGTTACTGGTGAAACGGCAAAAAAAGAAAATGCCAGAAGGATTTTGGATCAGATAAGCCTTTTTTCGGGTGACTTTGTTGTTGCCACCGCTGGTGGAAAGCTGGAGTCCGTTATTGCTGGTAAAGGGTCGGGTGCTGCGAGCTTTTCAAGAAATAACTACTGCACAGTGGCAAATGTTGATATCGGCGGAGGCACGGCAAATATTGGCATCTTTAAAAACGGCAAGGCGATCGATAGTTGCTGTGTCAATGTTGGCGGTCGCCTTTTGCAGATCAATAGAAACAGTGGTCATGTGACCAAGATATCTCAACCGATGAAAGACATTCTTCATGATTTGGGATCAGATATCTCTGTGAACGAAAAAGTATCCCTCTCCAAAATTGAAAGTATCAGTAGCCGTATGGCTGAGGTCGTTGTTGAACATCTCACGACGCGAGAGTTAAGCGCTCTTTCTGAATGCTTGTTGATGACCAAACCGTTGAGGCTCGATTATGAAATAGATGCCGTGATGATTTCGGGCGGAGTGGCGGATACCGTGTATAGCGATTTTAGCTATAGATCCGTACAGGATGTTGCCATCTATGGGGATATCGGTCCGCTTTTAGGGGTGTATATCAAAAAGAGCTTAATGCAGCAAAAAGTTGAGCTTATTAAACCGACAGAGACGATCAGGCTACGGTTATTGGAGCCGGATCTCAAACTGTCGATGTCAGTGGAAGTACGATTCTTGTCAATGACGATCTGCTTCCAATCAAGAATATCCCCGTCGTTCTTCCTTTTGAATCCGATTTCGATGTCGCAAAAACAGATATTAGTCATGACATTGTCAAAAGCATAGACAGTTTATATGAAGATGGGAAATTTGACTATGTTGCCGTTGGGTTCAAGGGTGAGCGGAACATGTCCTTTAAAGATATTACCGTCTTGGCTAAGGGGATTTTTGATGGTTTTGCCAAAATTAGAGCTGCGGGTTATCCGATTATCGTCGTTCTTGAAAGTGATATTGGCAAAGTTCTAGGCCAAAGTTTGAAGGTTTTAGATAGCAGTTCAGCAATCGTTTGTGTTGATCAAATTATTGTTGATGAAGGTGATTATATCGACATTGGGAAAGCTGTGGCAGGCGGCACTGTGGTTCCAGTTGTCATTAAGACTTTAGTTTTTGAAACAGAGCAACTTTAGCCTGTTTCAACGAATCTCGCGTTCCTAAAATTTGGAGGAGATCATGAAGGGTGATGCATTACGTGCAACAGTGTTGAGTGTGAAGATGATTCCCAACATTAACCAAGAGCTGGCGAAGGAGTTTGACCTCGATCCTGCTCACAAGAGCATTGGTATCATAACTCTTGATATCGACGATATCGGCTACACCGCACTGGATGAGGCAACAAAGAAGGCCGATGTCAAAGTTGCCTATGCCAAGTCATTTTACGGTGGAGCGGTGAATGCAAATTCAAAGCTCGCCGGAGAGTTTATCGGCATTTTATCTGGAACCTCACCGGCGGAAGTTAAGAGCGGCCTGGAGGCAGCCATCTCTTTTGTCGAGAATGATGGGGCTTTTTACAGTGTTAACGAAGATGACACCATCTGTTATTACGCCCATTGCGTTTCACGAACAGGTTCCTTTTTGTCTGACTCTGACAAGCTAAAAGAGGGTGATGCCCTGGCCTATCTTATCGCCCCACCTATTGAAGCTGTTTATGCGGTTGAAGCGGCTCTTAAAGCTGCTGATGTGCAGATGGTTGAATTTTTCGGACCTCCTTCTGAGACGAACTTTGGTGGGGCGCATCTAACTGGTAGCCAGTCTGCTTGTAAGGCTGCCTGTGACGCATTTGCCGATGCCGTTCAGTATGTCGCTGATAACCCTCTGAGTTACTAAGGGACGTTGTCGGAAAGGAGAGTTGTTTTGGATAAGGATTTACTATCTTTACAGGAAGCAAGAGACCTGATTGGAGGCGCAGAAGCCGCCAGTTTGGCTCTCAAAAAGCTCTCACAAGGAGAGATTGACACACTAGTAAAAAGTATGTCTGACGCTGCCTTCGCCAACCGCGAACTGCTTGCAAAAATGGCAGTCGAAGAGACCGGATTTGGAGTTGTTGGTGACAAGATTACCAAAAACACAATTGCCAGTCGGAATGTCTATGACTCCATAAAAGAGATGAAAACTGTAGGGATTATTGATACCGGAGAGAGTGACAAGATTATGAAGGTCGCTGCTCCCGTTGGTATCGTGACAGGACTTATTCCTTCCACGAACCCGACGTCTACGGTTATTTACAAAGCGTTGATTTCGGTTAAAGCAGGTAATCCGATTATTTTCAGCCCCCATCCCGCAGCGTTGAATTGTATTACCAAGACGGTCGAAATTTTACAGGAGGCTCTGCGCAAGGAGGGAGCACCTGAGAACGTTGTTACCTGCATGAAGATTCCGACCATTCAAGGGACATCACAGCTGATGCACAACCCTAAAGTCGCCTATATCCTGGCGACAGGTGGACCGCAGATGGTCAAGGAGGCTTATAGCTCCGGCCGACCAGCTCTGGGTGTTGGCCCAGGTAACGTTCCTGCCTTCATTGAGAGAACGGCAGATATCGAAATGGCCGTAAAGCGCATTCTTGTTAGCAAGACCTTTGATAATGGAACAATTTGCGCATCTGAGCAGGCGATCGTTACTGAAAATGCGATTAAGGATGACGTTATCAGGGAGTTGAAGAGGCAAGGCTGTTACTTCCTTGACGTCGGTGAAACCGCCTGTGTTGAAAATGTCATTCAACTGCGTAACGGAGGTCTCAATGCCAAGGTCGTAGGTAAAAAAGCGACTGAGATCGCCAAAATGGCGGGGATTAAAGTCCCGTCTGATACTCGTGTGCTTGTCAGTCAGCAGGTTGGCGTCGGTCCAAAGTTTCCATTCTCTCGTGAAAAACTCTGCCCAACACTGGGGTTTTATTCGGAAGAAGGTTGGGAGAAGGCCTGTGAGAAGTGTCTTGAACTTCTGGATTACGGAGGCATGGGCCACTCGTTAGCCATTCACTCCAATAATGAAGAGGTTATCAGGGAGTTTGCGCTAAAAAAGCCGGTTTCAAGGATTCTTGTTAATACTCCATCGACCCATGGTGCCATTGGCGGAACAACGAACTTGGCTCCTTCATTGACACTTGGTTGTGGCTCTCCTGGGCGCAACGCCACAAGCGATAACGTTACGCCGCTGCACCTTATCGATATCCGCAGGATTGCATTTGGTGTGCGAGAGGCTGAAGCGAATGGTGATGATGGTGGTAGCTCGCCTGCTGCAGGAGCTTCTGAAGACTATATAGAGCAAATTACCCGAATGGTTTTGAACAAATTACAACAATAGCTAGCGGAGGTCGTAGATGGCAACTCAAGCATTAGGAATGATCGAAACAAAAGGGTTAGTCGGCTCTATCGAGGCCGCTGACGCAATGGTTAAAGCTGCTAACGTGGTTCTGGTTGGCAAGGAAAATATTGGTAGTGGTTTGGTTACCGTTATGGTCAGAGGTGACGTCGGGGCAGTGAAAGCTGCGACAGATGCTGGCGCAGCGGCTGCTGAGCGCGTTGGCGAATTGTTGTCTGTTCACGTGATTCCTAGACCACATGGTGACGTTGAACTGATTCTGCCGCAAATTAAAAAAACTGCGGAAGCGGCCAAATCTGCGACCGCAACCGGTTCAGCGAAGAACACTAAAAAGTAACAAGAGTAGCGAATATTACTTAGTCCACAAACCTAAATAGGAGGTTGTTATGGCATCGGAAGCATTGGGAATGATTGAGACAAAAGGTCTTGTTGGTTCGATTGAAGCTGCTGACGCAATGGTCAAGGCTGCAAACGTAACACTGGTCGGCAAGGAAAATGTTGGTGGTGGTCTGGTCACTATCATGGTGCGTGGTGATGTCGGTGCTGTTAAGGCCGCGACTGATGCCGGTGCTGCAGCTGCTGAGCGTGTTGGTGAATTACTGGCGGTTCACGTAATTCCTCGACCACATGGTGATGTTGAACTGATTTTGCCAGCGGTAAAGAGATAATTTGCTAGCTGGTTGTGTGAACGATTTTGACTCGTGGCTTGCGGTGTTCCGGGGTGCTTTGTTTTAAGCTGACAGCATTCTGGGACACCGTTGATAACCGGATGTCGTAAGGACGATGGGTCTATGAAGCTAATAACTGAAACGCTTGTACGTCAAATGATGAAGGTTGAGGACTTTGGTCGTTTGTTTGAAGTCCCTTGTGGCTCACTATTGACTCCGGCGGCAAGAGACTATCTTACGAGCAACAAAATTACGGTTTCAGTCGTCGGAAAAAGGGCGAAATCAGAAAAAAGTGCTTCTACGAAGATACTTAAGAAATCTGAATTTAATACGCACCTGTCTGGGAAAAACTTAGTTTACAAAGATGATTCACGAATCGAATTGAGGGGCAAGTTGGATTCCTTGCAGGCGCAGATTCTTAGTTTGATGCTCCTTGCCCAAAAAGAACAGCGTGAAAAGTTACTCGGCAATTTGAAGGACGTGCTTGCTTGTGTCGGGCAAATTTTGACAGCAGAAGTTCTGGATCAGTCGCTGCCAGAGATCAGCCTGTTTGGTTATGACGATGCTGAGCTTCGGGACAGATCTCACCATTCAATGAAGTACTACGGTGTCAAGGTTCTGCAGTTGCCAGATATTTCATTTGGTGAAATCTATATCGGCCTTAATTTGATCCGTTGCCGTGTGCGAGAAACTGAAATAGTTGCTGTTAAAGCCTTCAAAAGCATGGATGACCAATCGGACAAAAGAGCAATTGTTCAAGCTTTAAACAGATTAAGCAGTGCTGTTCATGTGCTGATGTGTGAAGAACTTTCGAACGGAGCTGGTGATGAACAAGGATGATATCTCAAAGATCGTAGAGGTGATCTGTCGTGAACTGTCGGCATCGGCCGAATTGATAGAGATGGAAGCCTCGGCCAAGCATATTCATCTATCGCAAGAGCATGCAGAGGTTTTGTTTGGTGGCAAGCTGACAATAGATCGGGAACTGTCTCAGCCAGGTCAGTACCTCTATAAAGAGCGTGTTTCTCTGATCGGGCCAAAGAATATTTATAGAGATATCGCAATTTTAGGACCACCAAGGGCTGCAACACAGGTCGAGCTTTCGGTGACGGATGCACGTTTTTTGGGGGTTAAGCCTGTTGTGCGGCTTTCTGGTGACGTTGCAGGAACCCCAGGAATTTTGGTTGAGTCGAAAGGCAAGGTCGTCGCTCTGGAAGAGGGTGTGATCGTCGCCAAGAGACATATCCATATGCAGCCGAAAGACGCTGAGGAACTTGGTATTAAAGATAACGCCGTGGTGAGTGTTGAGGTCGATGGCGATCGTGGCGTTGCTTTCAATAATATTGTTGTCAGGGTGAGTGATTCCTTTCAAAAAAGGCTGCACCTTGATTATGACGAAGCAAACGCTGCTGGCTTAAAAACAGGGCAGATTGGCCGTATTAAAGTATGAACGCTCTCAGTTTAAAAAAGGTCGATGACTATATCGTCAAGATAAAAGAATCGATAACTTCCGATTCGGCATTTAATGCCGCCGGGGAATTTAAGCTGGGTGTCGATCTCGGGACGGCCTATATCGTTCTCGTTGTGCTCGATGAAAATGATAATCCTGTTGCCTGTAACCTTCAGTATGCGGAAGTCGTGAGGGACGGTTTGGTCGTCGATTATTTTGGCGCGACTCAAATTGTCAAAAGATTGAAGCAAGAGCTTGAGGAACGCCTGTCGATCAGCTTGAACTATGCGGCAATAGCAGTCCCACCAGGGACGGGGGAGCGGGACTCTGAAACTCACCGCTATGTCGTCGAAAGTGCAGGGCTTCAAGTCACCTGCATAATCGATGAGCCTACCGCAGCAAATAATGCTTTGAAGATTCGTGACGGTGCCGTTGTTGACGTTGGTGGTGGGACAACAGGTGTTGCGATCTTTGAAGAGGGGAAGGTTGTGTATACAGCGGATGAGGCAACGGGTGGAACCCAGTTTACCTATGTCATCGCTGGAAGGCTGAAAATATCTTTCGAAGAAGCGGAAGAGTTTAAAAAGGATAAGCGTAATGAAAATGAGATTTTCCCTATCGTGGCGCCAGTTATCCAAAAAGTCGCTTCGATCGTAAAAACTCATATTGAGGGACACAAGGTCAATACAATTTATCTGGTCGGTGGAACCTGCTGCCTGGAGGGTTTTGAGGCGATTGTTGAACGTGAGACTAAAGTGACAACCGTCAAGCCAGCGAACCCATTTTTGATAACTCCTGCAGGTATCGCAATGAACTGTAAGGTAGGTGTTGATGGATAAGGAAACGATTTCTCGTCTTGTTCTCGGTGAAATAGAGAAAATAAAGAACAATGATCGGCGCCACCCTGACATCGATCGTTCGCTAAAAAGTGACAACTCCAGAGCGCAGGCTGTACTGCTTTTTGAGACACCGGGTGCAATTGACCGGAACTTGGAAGCTAAGCTCAAGTCTGCGAACTTTGATCCCGTTACCGATATCTCTCGCGCAGGGGAAGCCAAAATGTTGGTCCTGACCGATTTGAGTCATCGGAATCTGTCATATATTTGTGAAGGCATTGATGACGGAGAATATGCCTCAGCTGTTATCGATGGAATCCTAAAGGGAGTAGAGATAATTCTTATTGAAGAGGGCATTAAATATAAGAATTACTTGAACAGCTCAAATAAGAACTTCTACGAAATGATGCGCAAGAAAGAGCGTCTCCTGAGTACTTATGGCGTTAAAACCATGAAAGAAAAAGACTTCGTTAGTTATCTTGAAAAGAACTTTTCTTCTCCGACTTCATCTGAAGGGGAAACTCTATTCAATAGAAAACTGCTGACAGAAGAGGATGCCATCTGCTTGTACAAAAGTGGAGTTCTCGAAATAAATACTAAGGCTGGTGTGATTATTACACCTCTGGCAAAGGACTATATTAGAGAAAATAATATGTCCATAAGATATAGGGGCCATTAATGCAGATTTGTAAAGTTATCGGAAATGTTTGGGCAACGAAGAAGGATGATAGCTTAAATGGATTTAAACTGCTTGTTGTGGAGCCAGTGGATTATTCATCTCACGGGTTGAAGTCTCCAGCCTATGTCGCCGTTGATGTTGTCGGTGCAGGTGCAGGAGAGCTTGTTTTGGTTGTGCAGGGGAGTTCTGCTCGTAAAGTCGGAGGGCGGATGAACAAAATCCCATAGACGCAACAGTCGTCGGGATTGTTGATCAGGTCGATACGGTTGACGATTAACGACTCGTTGTTAATAGAGCAGAGAGTTTGATTGATCTTGATTAGCTAAGAGATCAATCAAACTTTAGAAACTTAATATCGGGAGGTAGAGATGGGAAAAAAATTGATCACGGAGAGACATGTATCTGAGTTGTTTCAAAGTGGACAACGAGAAATCGTTATCGCTGCAGATGAACTTCTCGCTCCACTTGCACGCGATTTTGCCACAAGCAACCGAATGAAAATCATTTATGGAAACGCTGATAAGAGCCCATCGCCAGCTGGTTGTGGAGCTGGACAAGCGCCATCGGGTATCGAATTGAAAATAAGAGGGATTCTTGAAAAAGATTTCGATATCTCTGATGAGGACGTTTTGGAAGCATTGGTCCAGAAGATCAAGGTCAAGGTTGTCTGACGATCGTTGTTTTTTCGGTGAAGATGAAATTTATTATTCAGGTTTGAGGTGTTGAGATGGAAATTAACGAAAAGATTATTTCTGAAATAATAAAAAAGGTTCTTGCCGAGCAGCTTGGTGGCAATCTCAATAAAGAGAAATTTGAAAGAACGATCGACCCCGAAAGTGGGGTTGCGGTCGTGAAGACTGCGACTGTTAAACCGGAAAAATTTGATACTGGAAAAGAGGGCGATAAGGTCTATCTGCTTGATGCCTTCTCCCTCGAGGAAAGCCCACGGCTTGGAACCGGTGTCATGGAGATGGAAGAGTCTTCATTCGACTGGATGCTAAGGTACGATGAAATTGATTATATCATCGACGGAACCCTGGAAATTCTTATTGGTGACAGGAAGATTGTTGGCAATAAGGGTGACATCATTCTTATTCCCAAGAACACCCAGATTACATTCAGTGCACCAAGCTTCGCTCGTTTTATGTATGTCGTTTACCCAGCCAATTGGTACGAGCAGTAATTTATTGTTTAGACCACTGTGTTGGAGATAGTTAGCCAAGCCTAGAAGGGATTTGATGTGGAAGAGTCTAAAAGAATAATACAGGAATATGTTCCGGGTAAACAGATCACTCTTGCGCATATTATTGCCAGTCCAAAACCTGATATTTACGAGAAACTAGGACTCTCTAGTGAATATAAGTCATCGATAGGGATTCTCACAATAACGCCGTCTGAGGGCGCGATCATTGCGGCCGACTTGGCGAGTAAGTCAGCAGATGTCGAAATCGGATTTATCGATCGCTTTAATGGCACCCTTATTGTTGTTGGAACGGTTGCCAGTGTACAGGCTGCGGTCGAGAGTGTTTTGGAGATGTTTTATAACGATCTCTACTTTTCAACCACAGGCATAACTAGATCATAATGAAGAAAATCATGCTGATAGGCCCCTCTAGGGCGGGAAAAACAACGCTGATAAAGAGGCTGAGTGGCCGAGCTGAGGAGAGTGTTTTGAAGACCCAGACATTGTCCTTTTACTCGCAGGGGGTGGATTCTCCGGGTGAGTATCTCGAAAATCGGCACTACTATGGAGCATTAATCTCAGCTTCGATGGAGAGTGATGTTGTTGGCTTCGTACAGGACAGTACTGTCGTGAAGACAATCTATCCTCCCGGTTTCAGCTCAATGTTCACGAAGCCTGTGATCGGCATCGTTACCAAAATGGATTGCAAAGATAATCGCTCTGAAGAGGCTGCGAAAACGTTGGAGTTGGCTGGCTCATCAAAAATATTTTTTGTAAGCGCCTTATCTGAGTTAGGAATCGATAGTTTAATCGAATACTTAGCTATATAGCCGCCAGTTAAGAGTTATTGAACCTTGAATTTCTTTTTAGGGTTGAAAGGCATGAGTTTGGATACGCTGGGATTAATTGAAACTCGCTCCATTGCCGCTGGCGCGTTGCTGGCGGATGTCATGGTCAAAGCTGCAGACGTTACTCTTCTTAGAGCAGCTACCCTTTGTGGCGGGCGCTTTCTGATTCAGGTCTCAGGTGACCGAGCTGCGGTTGATGCCGCTATTGCCAGTGCACATGCCACAAACTTTCATATCGTTGGCAGTTTCTCCATCTCCCGTGTTCATCCTGAAATATTTAAGGTCATCGGTAAGCGTGAGGATATTCCTGAGGGGGAATCGCTGGGCCTTGTCGAATGCCGTACCGCAGCTGCCGGAATAGCAACTGCTGATCATGTGCTGAAAAAATCACTGGTTCGGCTGGCAAGACTGACCACCGGACAATGCGTTTCAGGTAAATCCTATTTTATTGTTTATGGAGATGTTGCCGCAGTTGAGGAGGCGGTAAAGGAAGCGCGTATGGTTCTCGACAAAAATCTGATTGAAGCAATTGTTCTGTCTTCACCTGATGAATCAGTAAAGGCTGCTCTGATGAACAGACTTTTAGTCCAGCCATAAACTTAACTCTTTACGAGGTCGCATTATGCCAACGCAAAATGAAATTGGGGCTGAGAGCCAAGAGGGGATGGTAAAAACTGTTTTTGATGCTGGCGAAGAAAAACAAATGCCGAACTCAGGAACGAGACAATGTCCAGGTTCAAAGATGAGTCGAAATCCAGGGCAGGGGATGAGATTGAATTCCGGTTCGACAATGAGACAAAGCAGAGAGCAGGGGATGAGACTTAATTCAGCTTCACGAATGAAGCAAAATCTGCAGCGAAAATAATTCATAGATAATTTGTCACATAATGGCGCGCTTAATTAGGCATTGATCGCCTCTTTCTATTCTTTTTTAGAAATCAGCGGTCTCTTTAGGACGACATATGAGTAATCAATTAGTAGAGCTGATCAAAAATTCAGGTGTTGTTGGTGCTGGTGGTGGTGGGTTTCCAACCCATGTTAAAGCTGGAGCACAGGTAGAATATATTCTTGCGAACGGGGCGGAATGCGAACCTCTGATTCACAAAGATGTTGAGTTGATGACTCATCAGGCTGAAGCGATTTTGACCGGCTTGAGACTGATGATGGTTGCCACCGGTGCAACTCGTGGAATCGTTGGGATAAAGAAGAAAAATTCAGCAGCGGTCGAGGCCTTTCGCAATGTTATCGATGGAACCGATGTCGAGTTGCTCGAAATGGGAGATTTTTACCCGGCTGGGGATGAGTATGAACTGGTTCAGTTGGGGGCAGGCAGGTTAATCCCTCCCGGTGGAATCCCTCTCGATGTGGGTTGTGTCGTCTGTAACGTCGAAACTCTTTTCAATATCAGTGCAGCCGCTAACGGAGATCCCGTTACCCATAAGTTGATCACAGTGGCTGGTCTGGTACGTGAGCCTAAAACCTTTTGGGTGCCTGTTGGTACGCGCTATGGCGAGCTTCTTGATTTTGCCGGTGGAGTCACGGTTAAAAACTATGCTCTGCTCACCAATGGGCCTCTTATGGGTGGAATGAGCCAAAGTCTTGACGACACTGTGACAAAGACTTTTTCCGGGCTTATTGTTTTGCCTGAAGATCATTATATCGTCTCCAGAAAAAATAGATCTAGTCAACAGATGAACCGCATTGGCAAGTCTGCCTGTGATCAGTGCACTGCATGTACTGAGTTCTGCCCGCGCTACCTCCTTGGATATGAAATCCAGCCGCACAAGGTGATGCGGTCATTAGGATTTACGGCCAGCGGAGAAGAATATTGGAATCGATTTTCTACTTACTGCTGCTCTTGTGGCCTTTGTACGCTGTATGCCTGCCCGGAAGATCTTTACCCTAGAGAGGCCTGTGATCAGGCAAAGGTTTCTATGAAAAAAGCTGAGCAGACATACCGTCAAGAGCTGCCCCCTAAAATTCATCCGATGAAAGAATACCGCAGGGTGCCAACGAAAAGTCTATTACAGCGCTTGCGGCTTGAGAAATTTGAGGGTGCGACTCCATTTACTACGGGATTCCCAAACCCCAGCCAGCTCGAAATCCCTCTGCAGCAGCATGTCGGATCACCTTCCGTTCCTGTTGTTACAATAGGGGCCATGGTAAAGGCTGGCGATATTATTGCTGATCTTCCTGACGGGAGTTTGGGAGCGAAAATTCATTCGCCTCTGTGCGGCAAAATCAATTCTATAAATAACGACAGTATTGTTATCTCTGTCGACTAATACAGGAAATCAGGAGAACTATATTATGAAGGCAATCGGCTTAATTGAGCTTTCGAGTATCGCTTCTGGCATGCAGGCCACCGATAACATGCTTAAAACCTCTTCTGTTGACCTGATTCTTGCTCGAACAATCTGTGCAGGGAAATATATGGTTTTGATTGGGGGGGATGTCTCTTCAGTTGACGCAGCCGTATCAACCGCTTCACGGCTCTCTGAGGGGGCCGTTATTGATACCTTTGTTATCCCAAATGTCCATCCAGATATCTTTCCTGCCATTAACGGCACAAGTCTTCCGCCAAAATTGGAGGCACTTGGAATTTTGGAGGCTTTTTCAGTTGCTTCCTTGATTGAGGGAGTCGATGTGGCCTGCAAGGCGGCAGATGTTCATTTAATTGAAATGCGTTTGGCCATGGCCCTTGGTGGAAAGGCCTTTTGCACCTTCACTGGTGATGTGGCCGCAGTTAATGCGGCAGTTGAGGCTGGTGCAAATAACATTGGTGAAAAGGGTTTGCTGGTGAATAAGGTTGTGATTCCGAATGCACGGCCTGAATTGTTGGATGAAATGGTTTGAGCAAAATTGATCAATACACACCTTAAAAAACGGTACATGAATGAATGGGTTGATGCTGGTTGTGGGGTAGACGTTTAACTTTTTTTTGTTTCATTGGTGGCGTTGCTGTAACCCTGCTTGCCCATTCAATATTCATGTGGCCGGCCTAGATTGCTCGCTGGATTGTCTTCTAGATAAAACATTTTGCGCTGTTGAAGATGCTGCCATCAGGCGAGGCTTCAATGTTGTATGGCATTCGTCATCAAATCAGTGGATGGCACCTGTGTGTGACGAGTATTGAACGACGGTTTTCACAACTGTTGTTCTGAATTAGGGCAAAGACCTGATCTATATGAAAGGTGATTTAAACAATGAAAACGCAGGTTGAACAGGCTGTTGAAGGCATAACATCCCCGCAGATGGAAGCTGTCGCACGAGACGAAGGGCATAGCCCCGATTATGTGCGCAGGATGGTGGCTGAAGGTAAAATAGTCATTCCTTGGAACAATATCCGCAAACCTAGAATTGTCGGGATCGGAAAGGGATTGCGCACAAAGGTCAACGCTTCCATCGGCACCTCTTCGGATATCGTTGATTATGCAGCCGAGGTGAACAAGGCGAATGCCGCGCAGGCTGCCGGGGCCGATACTTTGATGGAGCTCTCTGTCGGAGGCGACCTTGATCGGATTCGCCGCGACGTAATTGATGCTGTCGATCTGCCGGTCGGTAATGTCCCGCTCTACCAGGCCTTCTGTGAAGCTGCGCGTAAATATGGTGATCCTAATAAGCTTGATGAGGAGATGCTTTTTGACCTGATCGAGCAACAGTGTGCTGATGGCATGGCTTTTATGGCCGTCCATTGCGGCATCAATCTTTATACGATCGAGCGTCTCAGGAAGCAGGGCTATCGTTATGGGGGCCTGGTCTCTAAAGGCGGAGTCTCTATGGTTGCTTGGATGATGGCCAATGGTCGTGAGAATCCCCTTTATGAAAAGTTTGACCGTGTTGTCTCGATTCTCAAGAAATATGACACCGTGCTTTCTTTGGGTAACGGACTGCGTGCCGGGGCAATTCATGACTCCCACGATCGGGCGATGGTGCAGGAGCTACTGATTAACTGTGAGTTGGCAGAAATTGGTCGTGAAATGGGTTGTCAGATGTTGGTAGAAGGTCCTGGTCATATGCCACTAGATGAGATTGAGACCAATGTCCGTTTACAAAAACGGATGAGTGGCGAGGCTCCCTACTACATGCTTGGTCCGATTTCCTCAGATGTTGTCCCTGGTTACGACCATATTAGTGCGGCCATTGGCGCAGCGCAATCGAGCCGTTATGGCGCAGATCTAATCTGTTACATTACTCCTGCTGAGCATTTGGCTCTGCCCAATGGGCAAGATGTCATCGAAGGCGTTAAAGCGGCCAAAGTAGCTGCCTATATTGGCGATATGAACAAATACCCTGAGCGTGGTCGTGAACGCGACAAGGCGATGAGCAAAGCACGGCGTGATCTTGACTGGAAGAAGCAATTTGAGTTCGCGATCTACCCTGAGGATGCAGCCGCCATTCGTGCTAGCCGTACCCCCGAGGATGAAAACACGTGCACCATGTGTGGTGACTTTTGTGCTTCACGAGGTGCTGGCCAACTCTTCAAAGATGACCTGAAGGGGGATAAAATTTAAAGGTCGCGGCTCGTACAAAGTGTGGGGCCTCCAGCTGACCCTTTGTTGTTTGTTTCAGGCTCTAGGGGGATTGTGGCGAGAAGTGAATAAGTCATAAGGAGCAAAGCCTGCCTGTTTTTGGGCAGGCTTTGTTGCGTTAACAATTCTCTTATCCCTTTGATCCATGGCTCGAATAAGTTCTGTCAGTAGAACAAAATCTGTCAAAATAATGCGAAAGATCTAATCGGATCAGACATAAATTTAAATTTATCTTGGGCGCTGAAAATAGTGTATCATTCGGAATATCAAGGATCTAAGAAGAGAGAAACTTATGAACAGAGGGATTAAACAACTTCTTCCGACGGAACGGCTATCTAAAATCAAGGAAATTCTTGGCGAGAAGGAAGTCGTTAGAATTACTGATTTGACCGATGAGCTGGGCGTTTCTGTTATGACCATTCGTCGTGACTTAGAGGCACTGGAAAAGCAAGGCGTATTGGAACGGACTCATGGCGGTGCGGTATTAAATAAGCGCATGGAAGCTTTGCCAGTTTATTCTAGCGGCGTTCTGGAGAGGGTCGAGGAAAAAAGCGCCATTGCTCGCAAAGCTGCTGAACTGGTAGCACCGAACGACACTATTTTCATTGGGCCTGGAACAACGACAGCCGGGTTGCTGCACTACATAGATCCGAGGATGGAATTACTGGTGATCAGCAACAATGTCGGAGCCCTTCATGGTGCTCATGGTAAAAAATTGAAATTTATTCTTGTTGGTGGCTTTTTTCAAGAATCGGCCAACTCTTTGACCGGCTATTATGCTGAAAAGATGTTGCTGAATTATAACTGCAATAAAATGTTTATTGGTGCGGATGGTATAAGTTTGAAATCTGGCGTGACAACTCCAGACCCAGCGGAAGCTTCCATTGTTGAGACCATGATACAACAAACCAGTGGCAATATCGTTCTGCTGAGTGATCATAGTAAATTCGGGAAGGTGGCCAGTTTTGGTGTTATTCCCTTGGAAAAAATTGACACGATTATCACCGATCAAGGCGTATCAGAAAAATATCGAGAAAGTATTGAAGAGCGTGGGAGAGAGCTCTTGATTGCCTGATATAGGAGCCAAGCATGCCTTGCGGCGACGCAAACCTAATTGAACAAATTATCGAAAAGATTATTGCGAAGGTTTTTCGTGACAGTGCTCCCGCCGTTCATTGTGAGCCATTGGATGGAGGCCTGACTAATCGTAACTATAAAGTTTCATTGGGAACTGATACTCATGTTTTACGTATTGGGACCCAAAATGCACCGGTGCACGGGATAAGTCGTAGTGCTGAATATCACTGTGCTCTCGCTGCATACCATGCAGGGATTTCTCCTGAAATTATCGGCTTCTTTCCTGAAGAAGATGTGCTTGTAACGCGTTTTATCGAAGGCAAGCCTCTTACGGCTAAGGAGATCAGGCAGTCTGAAATGCTGCCCCGAATCGTCAAGCTGCTGAAGAAATACCATTCCATCCAAAATTTCCCTCCAACGTTTTGTGTTTGCAATGCAATACAATCTTACATAGAGCAGGCTTCTGGGCTTGGGATCGATTTGGTCCGTGATTTTAAAAAGCCGGTCGAGTTTTTAAAATCGAGATGCGAATATTTAGCCCCACCATTCAATCTGCAAGGGGCATGTCATAATGATCTTGTGCCTCTAACTTTATTGATGACGGGGAGAAAATATGGTTGATCGATTGGGAATACTCAAGGATGGGAGATATCTTTTTCGATATGGCAAACTTAGCTGGCAACTGTGAATTTGATATCACTCACGAGCAAATGCTTCTAAATATCTATTTTGGTAGTTGCGATCGTACTATGCTGAACAGGTTACACATATTAAGGGCTCTATCTCATCTTCGCGAAGGCCTATGGGCGCTAGCTCATGCTCGTGAAAAGAAAAAGGAATTTAATTTCGAAGAGTATGGTCACCACCAATTGGATTGTTTTCAGAAATTCATTCTCTCAAGTGGGCTCTGCTGAAAAACACTTTGCTTAAATTTGAGATATCTTCAGAAATCCTGTTACAAATATTTGGAAGAGTCTTCCTTGTTTCACTTAGGTGCCGTGTGAGGCAGGCTCTACCTTTTGGGAAGTCGTTCTCAATCAAATTAATAATGTAGATTGTCGTTAGCCAGGTGATTATCAAGATTTGATAATCAGGTGTGTCGCGACAGAGGAGGTGGCAGTTGAAGGTTCTATCGATTAATGGCAGTCGCAGAAAACATGGAAATACCGAATATCTGATCCAATCACTACTGGCTCCTGCCAAGGACGCGGACGTGGAGATCGAATCGATCTTTCTGGGCGATTATAACATCGCTGCGTGCACCGGCTGTGAAGGCTGCAGTAGCTCTTGGGATTGTGTCATCAAGGATGATTTTGCTCAGCTTGTTAAAAAGGTTGATGAAGCTGATGGGATTGTCCTTGCCTCACCGACCTATTGGTATAGCGTTACTTCCGATATGAAGCGCTTTATCGATCGCTGCTACAGTCTTATACAGTTTCCTGTGAGTCGTAAGGAGTGGGTCGCCAAATATCAGGGGGCAGGTAAGGTTTGTGTCACTGTGGCCGTCTGTGAGCAGGCTGAGGCGTCTATGATGGGAAACACGCTGTCTCTGTTAACCGATTTTTCAAAAGACCTCGGTTTTAAAGTCGTTGAATCGGTCGCTGGCTTGGAGCTGTTTGAGGCCGGTAGCGCTAAGGGGGACAAGAAGCTTCTTCATAAGGCAGAAGAGGTGGGACAGGTTTTACTTCGCTCATTGAAGTAGGAATTATCTCTACTTCAACTTTGATTCATGGATGAGACATTCCCACAGCAGTTTTTTGTCTGATTCTTCAACCTCGTCAAATAAAACAGCAAAGCCATCATCGATCAGTCGACAGCTTGTCGCATTAAATTCAAAACTTTGAAGCTCTGAGTTCTTGTCAGACAGGGACAGCTTAGCGCGCAGCTTTTGATCTAGCTCTATTGCTTGGTCTGTTTTGATTGCGCAGCCGCTGACCGATATGTCGATTAATTTTCCGACCGCTGAAAATGATTCTGAGGTGATTTCAACGTCTTTATTTATTAGATTGAATCGCAGTGAATTGCGTCTTATTTCCGCATCAAGAAGCCCTTCCGCTTCATCCATAGAATGAACATAGATCGGTGAGTAGGTTTGGAACTTTGATGCGAGATTGATCGCCTGCTTGTAGATTAAATTATTTGTGTCGATAACACGAACAATTTGATTTACGCCGTTGGTTGAAACGTAGTGCATTATTTTTCTAAATGTTGGAACTGCCGAGAGGTGGCCCATATGACATTGTGTCAGGTCGGTAATGATGTCGTAGCCAGGTTTTAGGTCTGCGATACCAAAGCGTATTTCAGTGAAAAATTGGTCGAGAGACTTTTTCGTAACCTCTCCGGCAATAAAGATGTAGAGCCGATTTTTTTTTGTTTAGGTTGGTTCCAGGTTGGTTAGTTGTCGTAAAGATTGATTCTAGATTGAAAGTAAAAGGGGTTCTACCCTGATTTTACGGACACTTCAAAATAGCCTATAGTGGCTTCAAGGAGTGTTTATGACCAAGAGAAGAAAATTCAGCCCTGAATTCAAGCGCGGCGCTATTGAACAGGCAAGTCAACTTGGTGTGACCTGTGCTCAGGTCGCAAGAGAACTCGGCATCAATCCAAATCAGCTCTCCCGTTGGAAACGTGAAGCAGAAAAAGAAGGCCGACATGCCTTCGGCGGTTCCGGGAACCCCAGAGATGAGGAAGTTGCAGCTCTCAAGCGAGAACTGGCCCGTATTAAAAAAGAGCGGGATTTTTTACGCGAAGCGGCGACGTTCTTTGCCAGGGAATCGTCCTGAAGTATCAGGCGGTTCAACGTTGTCGCGCAGAGTTTCCTGTTCGTTTGATGTGTCGCTGCCTGAAGGTTTCCCCTAGTGGTTACTATGCATGGGAGCAAAGACCTCCCAGCTCACGACAACGAGAGAATGAGCGTTTATTGACGCATATTCGTGAAATCCATAAGGACAGTCAAGGTGCCATTGGTGTCCCTCGCATGCACGAGGACCTCAGAGAATTAGGCGAATCAGCAAGCAAGAACCGCATTGCCCGCCTGATGCGCTCTGCTGGTCTTCAAGGTTGGCCACGTAAGAAGAAAAGGGGGAAGAAATATTATTCGATCGTACCACCTGAAAATATTCAGAACCACCTACAACGTGACTTTACAGCCTTTGAGCCTGAGACAAAGTGGGTTACGGACATCACAGAACTGAAGACAGGCGAAGGGAAACTTTACCTGTGCGTGGTCGTTGATCTTTTCAGTAAGCTGGTTGTTGGCTGGTCGATGCATCACAGGCAAGATCGGCAAATGGTCCTTCGTGCCGTCGAAATGGCGGTTTGGCAACGCCAAGGGGGTTGTGAAGTGATTCTCCACTCAGACCGTGGCAGTCAATTTCGTAGCATTGAATACCAACGATTTTTAAAGCAGAACTCACTGATTTGTTCTATGAGCGCTGTTGGTCATTGTGGAGATAATGCTGCCTGTGAAGGATTCTTTGGTGTGCTAAAGCGAGAACGTACTAATCGAATGAAATACCCGACGATGGATGTAGCCAAGGCCGATCTGTTTAACTATATTGAACGCTTCCACAACCCACGCATGAGGAGAAGAATTGCTAAGCGTGATATGGAGTTTCAAACGATTTCAAACCGTCCGTAGAAACGGGGTAGAACCCTTTCAATGGTTATGGCTGGGGAAACCCGGTTGGCATGCGGTAGAGGCCACAATTCTTTTAATCAGATGGTCACAGGTTCGATCCCTGTCCGGCTCACCATTTTACTCAGCAACACCTGTGGATACAATTTCCACAGGGGCTTAACATAGATTAAGTCCCTATCGTCTAGCCTGGCCCAGGACACCGCCCTTTCACGGCGGCGACGGGGGTTCGAATCCCCCTGGGGACGCCACATTAAAAAAGCCCTACTGCAAAAATGCAGTAGGGCTTTTTTATTTATTGCTGGGGAGATTCGAAGCGTAGCGAGCGCTGACTGAATGTCAGAAAAGCGGCCATGGATGACCGCGTCAGCGAACGGAGGGGAGCCTACGCAGAAGGCCACGTGATGTGGACGACGAAGTGGGCGAATCCCCCTGCCCCAAAGGGGCATAGGTTGGGGGCTACACCAAAGAAAGGGGATGGAGTTCTCTTTCGATTCCTCTCCTGAGCTCTGTTCCGGTGGTATTCAGGTTGAGACTTTGCCTTAAGGAGAGCTGCTAATTATTGTTCAGTTCACCAATTGTATAATAACCATCGTCATAATTCCTACTGCCAATGCTTTTAGACCGCTCTTTATCCAGAAGCCAGCTGAGATCCGGGCAAGAAAAACTCCTAACAGAAATATGCAGATAAAACCCAACAGCAAAGCCAGATCAACAGGGCCAAAACCTGCCAGCTGCCACCTCCATAACAATGGTTGCATGATTAGTAACGAAATCAGGAAGGGTGAAAATCCATTGACCATGCCTACCAGCCATGGAGTCCACCGTGCTACAAACCCATGGTCACTGTTTTGAAGATCGCGCCCCATTGCCTTTTCAATGTCAGCTAACTCTCTTTGCCGTTCCGCGCTCTCAGAAATATAAGCACTACTCAGGCCGCTCATCAATAAAGCGACTGAAGCTCCTATGCAGGCACCAAGAAGAGTGTCGATGGGAGGCTGGGCAGTCCAAGCAAAGCCAGATAAAATTCCTAGCATGGTCAATGCCCCATCGAAACCATTGACGACAAAGTAGCGGCGTAACAAGGCCTCACTTGCCGAAATTTCTTTGACTTGACGCCAACGAGACCATTTTGACATCAGCCCTTACCATTGTGCAGATTTGATTGCTCGTCCTGTTCTACCTTGACTTCATCCACGCTATGCAGTGACGCCCCCATATCATTGATGACGCGTTCAATCATATCGACATCGAGTGTTGTTGCTGTGATACGAAGTTGCAGTGTTTCGGTTTTGTCGTCCATCTCGACCACCTTAAGTTCGACACAGCTTCCTGCAATTTTTTCGGCCAGATTCGTGGCAAAAACAACACTGCTTGGTTGATGAGGTTTCAGGATATCAAGGCTGAGCATGGTCAATCGTGTCATAGAATCTCCTTGACTCAATCGGTATATAAATAATAGCTCTGAATTGACATGCTCTCAAGCTGTGGAAAGGGGATTGGTCGTTAATTTTGGTATATCTATGGAGGGACGTCTCTTTATCTGTATAATCCCCCTCCACACCTCCGCCTTATCTGGTTGGGGGGGAAGTGCTGGACTTTTTGTTGAACCATTCAGAGAGTGGAAGGAAGGTCCCATCCCACCATCTATTCCTCATTGGATCCGGTCGTTGCTTGATCTGTTAAAAACCTAATTTAGACTCATGAACGAGGCTTTCCCACAGCATTTGCTTGTCAGAATCTTCCATCTCAACAAATCTGAAGGCAACACCTTCTTCCAGAACTCGACTAGAAACAGCATCTATTTCAAAATGATTTTCCCCTGATTTCTTGCCCGCTAACGATAGTTTTATTTGTGCTTCTTGGCCAATAGGAATTGTTTTATCTGATTTTGTTGCACATCCACTGGTCGACATATTTATCAATTGATGTGTTGATGAGAGCGAATTAACAGTGACTTCTATCTCTTTATTGATGAGATTAAATCTGAGGGAATCTCTTCTGATTGTACTCTCAAGCAGTTCCTCGGCTTCATCCATAGAAGTGACATATCTTGGAGAGTATCCTTGAATCTTTGCTGCCAGATTTATGGCTTGTGGATAAATTAAGCTTTTATTATCAACAATTCTAATGACTTCTTTAGCCCCTTGACTTGAAACATAGTGCATGATCTTTACAAATGTTGGGATTGCAGATAAGTGTCCCATGTGACATTTGGTGAGATCCGTTATGACATGGAAGTTTGTTTTCAGATCTGAAATACCAAAACGAACTTCGGTAAAAAACTGATCCAGAGATTGCTTTGTAATGGCACCAGCAATAAAAATGTAAAGACGATTTTTTGCAATATCAACCTTAACCCGGAGGCTATGTCTCGTATTCGGCATGGTCGATTCTTTCACCTAGAATAATTGATGCTTTTTTCAGATGTCGTTAAATTATATTTAGATTTCCTTTGATGTTGCAAGGTAAAATAAAACTAATAAATTGGCAAGGAATTGATTGAGACAAGAGTCGATTTTTTTATTTAAAGCTTCGCTACACACCTAGATAGCGTTCGGCGTGAAGCACAGAACTGGCTTGTAAGCGATTCTTCACCTGGAGCTTGTCAAAGATATTTTTAATATGAAATTTCACTGTGTTTTCAGTGATATTCAAATCGTTTGCAATCGTCTGGTTGGTTTTTCCCTGCATCATTTCTTGTGCCACTTTCTGTTCTTTTTTTGAAAGCGATCCCACCAGCGTTAACATGTCGAGCCGTTTTCGTGTTGCCAACAGGTGCGATGAAATTATTTTTGCCATAGCCTCTACTCGAGCATCGGGCTTTTTTGTACGACTTGCAAAGGAGATAAGGTATGCAAAATCTTTTTTGTGGGAATTGGCAAAGACGGAACATCCATAGTGTAAATCAAAAGATTTTCTTCTGTCGATTACATGCTGTTGCTGTGGCGACAAGGTCCATTCATATGTGTCCCAATAAATAAAAGTGACATTGCAGCCTGTTTTGATTCGTAGTTCTGTTTCGTGCATCACCGGATCGTGCAGGAGGTATTTTTTCTGCGTGTATTCCGAAGCCCATTCTTCTGGATTCGTGAGGTTGATAACCTTCGCATAACGTCTTTTGTCATAAGCGGATTTAGTATAACCGTACAGAGTAAATTCAAATCCAAGAAAAGCGGCGAAAGAAAGAATCAGGTCGTGAAATTCTTGCTCATCCACACATTGGAGACAGCCATTGATCAACTTGAGTATTTGCATCAAGTCATCTTGGTTCAGTTGGGTCGAATTGATATCTGCCTGCATATGCATTTCTAATCCTTAAGGGTTAAGTTCATAGAAATCTTATGGGGTTGAGGTGTATTAAAATGTTCTTCGTGCAAAACATGTGAATTTTTTGCAGTTTATGTGCTTAATCTACCTATTCGGGTAGTATTTTATTCTGACTTTAAATTGTATATTGCCACTGACTTTTATTCTTCCTGCCTCCACAATCTTTCAGTTTTTTATAGCACTCGTGGAGTGGAGGGGATCAATAACATTGACCAGATATCCTTATGTCGCTATTGAGTGAGGGGCATGTGATATTTGTTCTCCGCGTAAAAACGTTTTCTTTGAATGTAATTGAAGAATATGACTCAGTTTTTATAATTAATCCATCAATTGTTGATGAAAGGAAGATTTAGATGCGTAAGTTTGATAGTGCTCAACGCAAGGGGGTTTTTGCGGGAATAAATGCTAGTAAAGGGAAGAGCATTGTTACCATCTTTACTCTGTGTCATTTCTTTTTTGCAAACTTTGCCTGGTCGGCCCAGATCGTTATCGATGGCAAAACACAAACCAGTTTATCCTCGCACAATAATATAACTGATGTGAGCACTTCAACGGTACGAGGTAACACCGGGTTCAATTCATTTTCAACCTTTAATGTTGATCTTAATGATGTCGTCAACCTGCATTTGCCAGGTGTGACCACGAACCTTATGAACCTGGTTCACTCAGAAAGAACCACGATCAATGGAATTCTGAATTCGATAAAAAATGGTCAGATCGGCGGCAACGTCTATTTTGCCAATCCTCATGGCATCATTGTTGGCGGCCAGGGGGTGGTCAATGTTGGTGCACTTACGTTGATGACACCGACTCAGAGTTTCATGGACAATTTCTTTGATGTTTCAGGGAACCCTGATCCTTCTTCAATCGCACAACTTCAAGATGGTTCTGTACCGATGGCTGGTGATGGTCTTATCAGTATTGAGGGCAAGGTCAATGCAATCGGTTCAATCGGCCTGAGGGCTAGTGATATCAATGCCTCTGGCAGTATTGCAACTGGTGCCGCTTTTGGCGGGACTGCTGTAGATTTCAGTGATGTTGTCAATGATAATGATCTACTCAGTGGAGCCAAGGTTGAGGTTGTCGGTGGTGATGTTTACATCCGTGCGGAGAATGATGTCACCCTTGCTGGTACCGTTGTCGCCAATGGTGTTGGCGCGGGCAATGATGCTGGTGAGATTGAAATCAGTGCTGAGAACATAACGTTAAACAGTGGTACCAGGGTTCTGGCTTATAACGACGCGGCGGCATCATTGGGTGGTGATATTGTTATCAGCGCATCAGATGCGACTGATCAAGATAGTATTGCGGTTGTCGACACCACAAATGCAACCGTCAGTATTACGGAAGCAACGCTGCGCGGCAGTTCGGTTGAGGTTACGGCAGAATCGACAATGACGGCCAAAGCTGAAGGGATTCCTGTTGAGCTTGCCGTTGATGCTGCGCTTGTAGATGCGACATCTAAGGCCAGTATTGAACTGATTGACAGCAGTATTACGACCGAATCCGGTAGCTTGACAGTCAGTGCGACCTCGATCCTAAAGGCGGATGCGAAGGCTAGCGCAAGTTCGACGCTGCTGCCGGTGTCAGGTGATGCCGCTGTGGCCACTTCAATTGTCGACTCGTCTGCGGTTGCCCATATCGGCGGCGATAAAACCAAGCTTGATCTGGCTGGTAAACTTGATCTTTCTTCCTCTAATAAGGTGACGGTGAACACAACGGCAGATGGTAGTGCAGGAGGAGACTTTGCCGCCGGTGGCTCTGCTGCTGTGACGGTTGTCAAGCGCAGCGAATCAAAGGCCTATATTGACGGCAATGCCGAATTGATCAAACAGGCAGATATTGATGTTTCGGCTGACTCTTTAAACAACATTCAAACCATTGCCAAATCAACATCCAAAGGGGCAACAGACAACAGTACTGACACAAAAAACAACCTTGATAAGTATGGTCCGGAAACGACCGAAACTGATGATCAAGGTTCCAGTAAGGTCACTCTGGCCGGTGCTCTGGCTGTGACTGATCTTGCCAATGCAAATACTGAGGCCTATGTTGATCTGACCACCAGAGATGGTGTTGATGCACAAACCGACATGGGCACTTTGACGATCGCTTCCAAATCGCTCTCTAATGCTTCGGCTAGGGCGGATGCTGCGGCAACGAGGGGAGATACTGGAGTCGGTGTTGCTGTTGCCGTAAATATCGGCAACGAAAACAATCGGGCCTATATCGGAGGCTCATCGGATATCAGTGCTAGTGGCATCAATGTTACGGCTGCAATGCAGGATGACACTTCTTCAGGTGGGGATGCGGATACAACATCTAGCTACAGTGCTGATGCAATGTCCGGAACAGGATCAAAAAGTGTTGGTGTTGCGGGAGCACTCGGGCTGAACGTTGCTGTTAATACGACTGAAGCGGCAATTCGCACAGGCGCCAACGTGGTTGCCGGTGGTGATATGACCCTTGCGTCCACAAATAACACTGAATCGAGTGTTTCTGCCGCTCCGACAGTGAAGAATCCCGGTGCTACTGAACCAGCAACTGTGGGAGTAGGGGCCAGTCTTGGAACCAATGTTGCTGTCAATACCACAACCAGTGCGATTGAAGACAGTGCCGTTGTGACAGGTGCTGGAGTGGTTGTCATAGCTGCCGCTGCCGATCATAAAATGGAGACCAAGGTCGAAGGCGGATCCAGCGGCTCCAAAATATCGATGACTCCATTGGTCGCAGTCAGCACGGCAGTTAATACTACCGCTGCAAAACTTGGAACGGGTCGCGTTATAGATGTTGGCAGTTTGAATGTCAGCGCAACCCATGAGAGTGATGTGACCACTGAAGCCAAAGGGCAAACCACCGGTGATGATATTGCCATCGGTGCATCATTAGGCCTGACCACCGCCGTTGATACCGTTGTTGCCACCACCGAACGTGATATCATCGCAACCGGTGATATTGCTTTCAATGCAGAAAGTAACGCCACCAGTTCAACGACCGCGACCGCCAGTGCCAAGGGTGGCAAGAAGGCCGATGCCAATGGCAATGCTGAAGCAGGTGGTTCGGTCGATGAACAGATTGCGACTCAGAAAACGGCTTCAAATAACGCAGCTGCCGCAGGGGGAGATAAGGCGACAGACGCGTTGGCCAAAGCCGACACGAAAACCGCTGATAACGATCCCAAAGCTGAAACCAGTGAAGGGGCCGTCAGTGTGGCTGCCGGTATTGCCGCCAATATCGGTGTGAACACCACCGAATCCAGTATCGGCTCAGGCCGTACGATTACCAGTACCGGTGGCAAAGTTGCTCTCTCAACAATCAATCAAACCGATACCAGTGCTATTGCCGATGGTAGTCAGGTTGATGGCGGTAGCACCGATGTTGGTGTTGGTGCTGCCGTGGCCCTGAATGTTGGCGTTGCTACGAATACCGCCGTTGTCAAAGACAATACAGATATCGATAGTGTTGGCTTGACCTTGAGCGCTCGCACAAATAAAGCGGGTGATGAAAAACAGCTCAGCAGTTCAAATGCCAAAGCAACCAGTGGTGCCGGTGCGTCAAATGTTGGTGTGGCTGGATCTCTCGGATTAAACGTTGCTGTTAATACCACCAGTGCCTACATCGCAGGAGATAGCGACAATAGTGGAACTGCTGCAGATATTAATCCTGGTGCCGGCGATGTGACTCTCGATACTCAGAACAATACCGAAGCCAATGTTGAATCGAAAGCTGTCGTTAAAAACAGTGGTGGTGATGAACCTGCTGCCGTTGGTGTTGGCGCCAGTGTTGGTCTGAATGTTGCTGTTAATACCACCACCAGTACCGTTAGTGATGATGTTGTTCTGACCCATGCCGGTGATACTTCTATTACAGCTTCTTCCGATCATAAGATCGACACATCTGTTGAAGGTGGTGCCAGTGGTTCCAAGATCTCAATAACTCCATTGGCTGCAGTAACCACTGCAGTGAACACAACCACTGCGGCAATCGGTAGCGGCACAGAACTCGATGTTGCTAGCTTAAACGTCAGTGCCACAAATAATAGCGCCGTCACAACTGAAGCCAAGGGACAAACGGCTGGAGATAGCATTGCCATCGGTGCTTCATTAGGTTTGACCACTGCAGTCGATACGGTCGTTGCTACCACCGAACGCGATATCACAGCCACAGGTGATGTTGCCTTCAACGCTGAAAGTGATGCTTCAAGCGCAACCACAGCAACCGCCAGTGCAACTGGTGGTAAAGCCGCCGATGAAAACGGAGATGCTGAAACGGGTGGTTCTGTTGATGAGCAGATTGCTGCGCAAAAGACCGCTTCCAATGATGCTGCCGCAGCAGGTGGTGATAAGGCAACGGACGAGTTGGCCGCTGCTGATAGCAGGACCGAAGATAACGATCCCAAAGCCGAAACCAGTGAAGGTGCCGTCAGTGTTGCCGCAGGAATTGCTGCGAACATTGGCGTTAATACCACGGAAGCGAGTATTGGTGCTGGCCGCACCATTAGCAGCACTGGTGGCAAAGTGTCGCTGACCAGTATCAACCAAAATGACACCAGCGCTATTGCCGATGGTAGTCAGGTTGATGGCGGTAGCACCAATGTTGGCGTCGGGGCTGCCGTGGCCCTGAATGTTGGCGTTGCTACGAATACCGCCGTCATCAAAGACAATACCGATATCGATAGTGTCGGCCTGGCTTTAAGTGCTCGCACAAATAAAGCGGGTGATGAAAAACAGCTCAGCAGTTCAAATGCCAAAGCAACCAGTGGTGCCGGTGCGTCAAATGTTGGTGTGGCTGGATCTCTTGGATTAAACGTCGCTGTTAACACAACCAGCGCCTATGTCGATGGAACATCCAATACGAATGCCGGCGGTGGAACGGTCACTCTGGAAACCCAAAATAACAGCGAAGCCAATGCTGAATCAAAAGCGATCGTCAAAAACAGCGGTGGTGATACTCCCGCAGCTGTGGGTGTTGGAGCCAGTGTTGGATTGAATGTGGCCGTGAACACCACGACCAGTGAAGTTCAGGATGGTGCGATTCTGACCAATGCTGGTGATACGACCATCAGTGCCGCCTCCGAGCATAAGATTGACACATCTGTAGAAGGTGGAGCCAGTGGTTCCAAAATCTCTATCACGCCACTTGCCGCAGTGACAGTGGCTGTCAATACGACGACTGCTCGTCTTGGTACGGGCAGTGTCACAAATGTCGATACTCTGAACGTCAGTGCCACCAATAACAGTGCCGTCACCACAGAAGCCAAAGGGCAAACGGCTGGTGATTCAATTGCTATCGGCGCGTCCCTTGGTCTAACCACCGCCGTTGATACCGTTGTTGCCACGACTGAACGCGACATTACTGCAACCGGTGATATTGCTTTCAACGCTGAAAGTAATGCCTCCAGTTCAACCACTGCAACTGCCAGCGCAACTGGCGGCAAGGCCGCAGACGCAAATGGAGATGCTGAAGCGGGTGGTTCGGTTGATGAGCAGATTGCTGCGCAAAAGATTGCTTCCAATGATGCTGCCGCGGCTGGTGGCGATAAGGCAACTGGCGAGCTGAGCAAAGCCGGTGATAAGACCGCTGACGATGAGCCTAAAGCCGAAACCAGTGAAGGTGCAGTCAGTGTGGCTGCAGGGATTGCCGCCAATATCGGAGTGAATACAACGGAAGCCAGTATTGGTGAGGGCCGCACTATCAGCAGCACGGGCGGCAAGGTTTCCCTGACGACCATCAATCAGACTGACACCAGCGCCGTTGCCGATGGTAGCCAGGTTGATGGCGGTAGCACCAATGTTGGTGTTGGTGCTGCCGTGGCCCTGAATGTTGGCGTTGCTACGAATACCGCCGTTGTCAAAGACAATACAGATATTGATAGTGTTGGCTTGACCTTGAGCGCTCGCACAAATAAAGCGGGTGATGAAAAACAGCTCAGCAGTTCAAATGCCAAAGCAACCAGTGGTGCCGGTGCGTCAAATGTTGGTGTGGCTGGATCTCTCGGATTAAACGTCGCTGTTAACACAACCACCGCGACCATCGCTGGAGACACCAACGAGGATAGCATCCTGGCCGATATTGATGCTGGTGCCGGCGATGTCACTCTTGAGACTCAGAATAATACCGAGGCAACTGCAGAAGCGGATGCCGTTGTTAAAATGACCGGTGATGAAGCCGCAGCTGGAGTTGGCGTTTCCGCCGCTATCAATGTCGTTGTTAATACCGCTAATGCCGAAGTCGGTGATGACGTTACTTTGGTTGACGCTGGTTCTCTCTCTTTAGATTCAACAGCAGATCATAAGATGACCACAACCGCATCTGGTGGAGCGAGCGGTGCGAAAGTCTCTGTGACTCCTCTGATTGCGGTCTCTGTGGCTGTAAACAAAACACAGGCGAGGCTAGGCGATGGTCGTGCGACTGACCTCGCTGGGGGATTGAGCGTATCTGCCAATCAGAGCAATGAAGTCTCTACGACTGCAACCGGGCAAACATCTGGTGATGTTGCTGTCGGGGCATCTCTGTCTGTGGGTGTGGCCAGTGATACTGTTTTGGCCAGCGTCGAACGTGATATTTCCTCCTCAACCTCTATCGATTTGGATGCGGCATCTAGGTCTAAAATCAAAACGGTCGCGACCGCTTCGGCTAAAGGGGCTGCAGAAAGCAAAGATGAGGATGGAAATCAAAAAGCTGGAACGTCGACAGACGAACAGGTTGATGCTCAACTTGGCTTCGGGAAAGGGAAGGCGGGAGGCGAGGCTGATGGTATTGACGTTGTCAGCGCTGAGACCCCCGAAGTAGAGACACCGAATACAGATGATCCGGAAATCGAAGGTGAGAAGGAAGAGGCTAAACAGGTTTCTGTGGCTGCCGCCATTGGAGCCAGTGTGGCGGAGAATAAAGCGATCGCACAGATTTCTGACAACACGTCAATCACGACCAGTGGTGAGGTCAGTGTTGATGCTGCGACTGACACTAATTATTCAACCTTAGCCAGTGGGGCAGCAAAGTCTGATGATGTCGGCGTTGGCGCTGCTGCCGCTTTGACTGTGACACGCAATCAAACGATCGCCTCGATCGGTTCGGGAACTTCGATCATCGGTGCAACCGATCTTAGCCTGACAGCTGATTCAAAGCAGAACAGGGACGAAGATTTTCTGACGACAATGGCCTCCGAATCGGTCTCTGGAGCCAGTGGTGGTGAGGTTGCTGTTGCAGGTTCTCTCGCTGTTGTGGCGAACTTCAATGAAACACGTGCTTCTATTGGTGATGGTGCTGATATTGATGCCAGTGGCGATGTTGCTGTGATATCTGAGGATACGAGTCGGATTGCGGCACAAGCCAGAGCCGGTTCCATCTCTATCGGCGAAGATTCCAAGGCCGGTGTCGGTGCTTCTTTTGCTGTTCTTTATGCGAACAATGACAATATTGCTGCCGTTGGTTATGACACTGATAACATAATTGAAACCACAGTCGTTGATGCTAAGTCACTTACAGTAAAGGCAACGAAGCATAAAATTGATTTGAGCGATATCACTCTAGATTATCTGAGCTTCAGCTTCGACACGCTCGATCCTTCGACCTATCTGAGTACTAATAATTATTACACCGAGGCTATTGCCGGAGCTGCCGCTCAGGGAGATGCTGCTGTTGCGGGATCCTTTTCCATCAATGTTTTTGACAACACGACCGCAGCCTACATCGGTGCAAATGCCGATGTGACCACGACGGGAGTCCAGTCTGAGAATGTTGAAGGTGAAACGCTGGGTGTCGAGATTGGTTCTTCTTCCGATATTCAGGCCGTCGCATTTAGCGGTGCCGTTGCTGGTGCCAAGAAGGCTGGTGTTGGTGTTTCGCTGACCAATATCACCAATCTGGATAAAACACAGGCCTATATCGGTGATGGAGCAACTGTAGATTCCAATGGTGCTGGGGCCGGTGTGAAGGTTGATGCTGCATCGAATCAGACATTGATCAATATTGGTGTTAGCGGTAGTGCCGCAACGGAAGGCTCAGCTGTCTCAGGGGTTATGGGGTTAATAACCTCGATCAATAATACAGAATCAGCAATCAAAGATGGCGCGACAGTTTCTTCCGAAGGAGATTTAATCGTCACTGCGGCCAATGATGCCGATACGATTATGTTAGCTGGCGGCGTTGCTGCTGGTAAATCGGCTGGTGTCGGTGGAACAGTTGCAGTCAATGTCAATCTGAATAAAACAACGGCGAAGATTGGTCAGGATACGACGACCGATGCTGAGCTGGCAACAAACGTGGTTGCTGATGCCGATGAAACCTCTGTCGCTGTGGTGGTTTCTGGTGCCGGTGGTGGCAAGGCCGGTGTCGCTGGAGCCTTTTCATTTAACGTCATCAAGACTGATACTCAAGCGCTGATCGGTGAAGGAGCCTGGGTCAATCAGAATATCACTGGAGATGAAGACAGTCTCCTGGTTTCAGCGACCGATGATACTGTTGCTGTTGGTTTAACCGGAGCTGGAGCCGGTGGTGGTGATGCCGGAGTCGGAGCAGCGCTCGATACGGCTGTTATTGTCAAGACAGTTAAGGCTTATATTGCTGATGACAGCGGTGGCCGTCTGGCAGATATCAATGCTGCAAAGGATGTTTCAATTAATGCTGATTCTTTAGAAGTTGTGACCTCAACCACAGCCGGTTTTGCTGGTGGTGGTAAAGCTGGAGTGGGTGGAGCTGTCTCGGTGGCGGTGATAGCCAACGATGTTCAGGCCTATATTGGTAAGGATGCCAGCGTCGATTCAGACAGTAATGTCTTGGTCCATGCGGAAGATGACATGGTCGGTGTGATGATTGCTGGGAGTGCTGCCGGTGGCGGTCAGGCTGGTGTCGGTGGTTCACTGGCAGTCGCAACCCTGATAGGAACAACCAAGGCATATATCGGTGAAGGCGCGAAGGTCAATGCGCGTGGTAATGGCGATAGTGCAACAGTGATCAGTGGCTCTGCTGAACAGAGTGGCGCAACTGAAGCTGGGTTTGATGCGGATGTCGATAATAGTATCAGCGAAGATGATTTGGTCAATGAGGATGGAACTGCTGTTGCCGCTGTTGAAACGCAAGAGCTTAAAGGCCTCTCTGTCACTGCCTCCAACCGTGAAGTCCTGACCACGACAGTCGTCAGTGGTGCTGGTGGTGGTCAGGCTGGTGTGGCTGCTACGGTCAATGCCAATGTTATTGCCACCACTGCTGAAGCCCGTATCGATAGCGGCGCGCAGATTAACCAGAACAATGCAGGAGCTTCTGCCGATCAGGTTGTTCAGGTCAAAGCCTTGGATGAAACGGTGCTGGTCAATCTTGCTGGTGGTGTTGCTGGTGGTGGTAGTGCTGGCGTCGGTGCTGCTGGCAATATCGGCGTAATAGCCAAAACAATAAACGCAAAAGTCGGTGATTCGACTTTGATAAATGCCAATAACGGGTTTGACCTTTCTGCCAATTCAACCGATGTTGCAGTGACTGGAACTATGGGATTTGGTGGTGGAGGCAGTGCCGGTGTCGGCGGTGCTGTCGGGGCGATCGTCTTTGCCAACAGTACGACGGCTGAAGTCGAAGATGGTGCCGATGAAACAGAGGCGGCCAAAATCAACGTCAGCAATGGTGATTTGAATATTACCGCCACTGAATTCAGTAGTTTAACGACGGCAACTGGTGGCGGTGCCGGTGGTGGTTCTGCAGGTGTTGGTGGCTCACTGGCTGTTATTGTCAATGCGAGCAGTACGAAGGCGCGGCTAGGAAATTATGCTGAGACCAATGCCAGTGGGACGACTGCTGTCCAGGCAACCTCAACCGAGAATGTCAATAGCGTTACTGTAGCTGGAGCTGGTGGTGGAGCTGCTGGTGTTTCCGGTTCCGTTGGCTTGAAGGTTGTCGTTTCTGATACTGAAGCGGGAATAGGTGACAATACCAAGGTCAACCAGGATGCTGCCTATGACGATGCCGATCAATCGGTCAATGTCAAAGCGACAGATACAATTGTGACAGTCGGTGTTGGCGGTGTCGGTGCTGGCGGTGGAGCCGCTGGAGTTGGTGGCACGGCTGATGTGACTGTGGCACTCAACACCACCAAGGCTTATATCGGTAAGAATGCACAGGTTGATGCCGAGAAGAATGTCAGTGTTAATGCCTCTTCGGCCAAATATGTGAATTCCGTGACCATCGCAGGAGCAGGTGGTGGTGCCGCTGGTGTTGCCGGCGCTTTCGGAGTCATTTCAGTCGGTTCCCTTTTAGATGGCGAATCTTCAGGAGGGATGGAGGTTTCTCAGGAAGTTCGTGATGCCGATGGTCATCCTTTAGACGCCGATGGCAACATTGTCGAAGTTGATGCGGATGGTGTACCGCTTGACTCCAATGATGTGATTGCCTACGAAAATATCAGCACACAGGAATATGCTGATGGCCAAACGACGAAAAGTTCAGTTGTCGATGCGGATGGCAACAATATGATTGGCTCATCTGCACGGTCCACTTCAACTGCGAATACGCTCGACAGCTATTCCTCAAAACTGGCGATTAGTGACAGTTTGAGTGACGATCCAAATAATATTCCGACAATGAACACCAGTGCTTACATCGATAGCGGCGCGCAGGTCAACGCCGGTGGTGATGTGACCATTAAGGCGGAAGATAAATCTCTGGCGATTATGCTTTCAGGTGCTGGAGCGGGTGGTGCTGCTGCAGGTGTTGCCGGTTCTCTCGGGGTGATATTGCTGCATGACTCTGCTGGTGCCTATATTGCTGATGGTGCAAGTGTCGACGCTGGTGGCCTTATCGATGTTGATGCCGACACCTCTGAAAATGTTTACAACGTTGGAGTGACTGGCTCTGGTGCTGGTGCCGCTGCTGTTGACGGTGCGATTGTGGTCAATGTTGTTTCTTCTGATACCGATGCTTTCATCGGTGATGCTGATATTAATCAAAATAATACTGGTGATGACGTTTCTGTTACGGCTAACAGCTCTAGTAATATCGCAACAATGGCTGGTTCTGGCGGCGGCGCAGGTGCTGCTTCCGTTGGTGGTGTGTTAGGGACTAATGTCCTTGAAAAGGATACCAAGGCTTATATCTCCAGTGGTGCAGAAGTTGATGCCAACGATTCTGTCAGCGTCAAAGCCGCTTCAGTTGAAAACCTTATCTCCGGTGGTGTTTCGATCCGTGGAGCCGGAGCAGCGGCCGTCAGTGCTGTTGTGTCTGCCAATGTTGCCGCCAATAAAACTCAGGCGGCTATCGGTGATGATCTGAATGATGATTTCGATAGTCTGGGTGCTAGAGTCAATTCAAATGGCAATGTCGATCTTTCGGCGACTGACGATACGCTGATCGTTGCTGTCTCAGCCGTAGGTAACGGTGCGGGGGCTGCAGGTGTCGGCGTCAATGTCGGTGCCAATGTTATCTCTAATCAGACCCGAGCTTTTGTTGCTGACAATTCAACGATCAATGCAAGTGGTGATTCCGCCTCAACGATGGCGGTCTATACCGGTACGGTCGACGTTGATAATCCAACAGCACTGCCTGAAGCACCCGCTGGCAAAAGTGGTGATGTTGATGTCAATAACGACGGTGTGGCTGACGGCAATATCAGCGGCAAGGCCGACTTTACTGTGACTGCAGAAGCTGATGGTGATGATGGTGGGGCACAGTCGCAGGTCAATACCGGTGTGCCACCCAAAGATGACCCGGACGGAGCAGATGTCGCGACGACCGGAATGGGGAGTAAAAATACTGAGGCGGCAAGAGGCCTTTCTGTTGCTGCCGTATCGAACGAGAAAGTTGTTTCGACTACGATTGGTGTTGCTGGTGCAGGTGCTGCGGCCGTGACCGGTTCATTTTCGACCAATGTGATTACCACCGAGACCGAAGCCAAGATCGGTGACAACGCCACGATCAATGCTAACCCGGCTAATGTCGCCGATGTTCGGCTTAAGGCGGCTGATAATACCTTTATGGTTCAGAGTGCTGGAACAGTCGCTGGCGCTGGTGCCGCCTCTGTCAGTGGTTCGATGGACACTGCTGTTGTTGCCAAACAGACGCATACGATCATCGGTGACGCTGTGATCAATTCCGAGGATCTCGACGCCAAGGCGATCTCTTCCACTGATCTTTATACTGTGACAACAAATGTCTCGATTGCTGGTGCCGCTGGTGTCGGTGCCGCTGCCGGGGTGCAGGTTGTCAGCAATGAAACGATCGCTTCCATTGGTGGTGGCGCTGATATCAATGCAACTGGCAATCTGGGAGTGAAGGCTGATGAAGAGACTGATCTTCTGATCACTACAGTTGCTGGCTCTGGCGGTATCGCTGCTGTCAGTGGTGGTGTCTCTGTCGCTGTGATCGACAATAGCACCAAGGCGGTTATCGAAGATGGATCCGCTCAGTTGGATGCCGGCGCTGTGACCGAGGTTGCTGCCAATTCGAGCGAAAAGATTGTTGCTGTCACAGGCTCGGCTGCGGGTGGCGGTGTGGGTGTGGCCGGTTCTGTTGCAACACAGGTGGTCAGTTCTGAAACGGTTGCTGCTATCGGTGATGGAGCACAGGTCAATCAAAGAAATTCTGTTGGTGAGACTCAGGACGTGGTTGTCACAGCGCAGGACCATGTCGAGATTGTTGGTGCTGCTGGAACCGCTGCCATCGGTATTGCAGGGTTTGGCGGTACTGCCGATATCAGTATTGTAAAAAACACCACAACGGCCTCTATCGGCGATTCGACCAAGGTTAACGCTGGGCGGGATATCCTGGTTCAAGCCGATTCGACCAAGGATGTCAGCTCTAACACGATTGCCGCTTCTTTGACTGGTGGTGTCGGTGTTGGAGGTGCTGTCTCTCTGATTACCATCGGCTCCGTTCTCGATTCAGATGCTCAGGCCGCGATCAACGATGATGAGAGTGGCAACAAGACGTCAACTTACCTCGATGGAAAGGTGAGTCAGGACAAGGTCTCTGGTGAACTTGGTGATTCTGAACATGTCCAAAGCATCAAATCCGATGTCGCCGCCAATAGTACGAGTGTCAGCGTAGCTGATGATCTCGATGCGACCTCTGCAGTCGATAAAACCCAGGCGTCTATAGGGGCCAGCGCAAAGATCAATGCCGGCAATGACGTTACTGTGGCAGCGACAGACAAGAGTAAGATTCAGATAATAACCGGTGGATTAGGTGTCGGAGCTGCTGCTGGTGTCGGTGGTGCTGCTGGTATCGGGATCAAAAAATCGACGACAGAAGCGTTCATCGGTGCGGGGACAGAGATTGTGGCTGATGGTGATGTGGCGGTCAATGCCAGAGCGGAAGATGTTGACGCTGATGGTTCACTGATTACCGCAACCGGTGCAGCAGCAGGTTATATCGGAATTGGTGCCGCGGTTGCCTATCTTGACTCCAAGAACAGTACTCAGGCGTTTCTGGGGGACAATGTTGCAATTAACCGGGCTGACGCAGTTACTGTTGATGCCAGTGAAGAGATCGATCTAACTTCCAACGCCATCGGTGCTGCTGGTGGTGCTGGTGCGGTCGGTGGTTCGTTGTCGCGAGCCAAGGCAAGCGGTCGCGTTACAGCCTCAACCGGTAACGCAGTCAACATCGGTAACAACGGCGTTAATGCAGGTTCGCTTAATATCAGTGCAAGCAGTACAGATATAGTTATTGCCAATTCAGTCGCTGGTGCTGCAGGAATCTACTCTGGCAGTGGCGCTGAAGCAGTAGCAGCTAACGATTCTATCGTTGCTTCTTCGACCGGTAGAGATAACGTCATTAAGCTGGATGGATTTATGGCTGTTCAGGCTGAAGCAGCGCCGCAAGCCAAGGCAGTCTCAGGAGCCGTGGCTATTTCAGTTGCGGGCAGTGTTGGAGCGTCTCTGGCCAAGGCCAGTGTAAAGCCGACTGTGACTGCAACGTTGGGAGCTGATAATACGATTACCTCTGATAGATTAAGGGTCAGTGCGACGAAAAAACTGATTTCTACGGCACCATCAGCTACTGCGGCGGCCGTGGGGGCCAGTGGCGGTTTGTTGCTGGGTGTCAATGCAACCAGCAGTACAGCCAACGATGAAAGTGATGTGACCGCATCGGTTGAAGATGGGTCGACCATTTCTACGACAGCTGGAACCACTGTTGTTGCTTCCTCCGATTCAAAACAAACGGCTGCTGCAACCGGTCTTAACGTTGGTTTACTGGCTGTCGGAGCGAACATTGCGGATGCCAGTTCCAAGACGACAACGACGGCTGTCTTGGGGAACAATGTGGCTGTAACCGGTGCGAATCTGTCTGTTCTTGCCAACGGTCATGATGAAAATTACGCTGATTCCATTGCTGGCAGTGGTGGAGTTGTTTCTGGTCAGGCGGCGATAGCAAGAACCGATACCGGTTCAACTACAATTGCGACCACAGGCAGTGGTAGTGACAGTCGGGCAATCAATGTTGGCACTTTTACCCTTGATGCCGATCATACTACCAAGTTTAATAGTACGGTTAACAGTCGCAACGCAGCGATAGTTGGAGCCAGTGGGGCCTATATTAACAATGCCTCTAACTCGACCGTTCAGGCTGGTGTTGGTGTCAATGGGGTGATGAATTCAAGTGATCTGCTTGATACCGCAGGGGTGACGACGCGATCTGGCTATGTCAAGGCTGATAAGATCCAGATTTCGGCTCAAAACAGAGTCGATAAGGCTGATCTTGATTACTATAACAATGACCACAATTTGGTGACTGTGTGGAATATCAGCTCAGGTTCCGGTGGAGTGATTGATGCTCCAGCGGCCGAAAGTAGCAGTGATATTACCAGCGTTACTAATATTGCTATTGGTGATGGAACAATTATCGAGCAGAATGATGGAGCGTCGGTGGATAGCTTTACCCTTAGAGCGGGTAACGATATCCAGGCGCACGACAAGGCCAAGCTTGATTCCGGCGGGGTTGTCGCGATCGCTAAAGCGGCGTCTAAGATAATCGCTGATAAGGTTGATGCCAATATTGCCATTGGGGATAGCGCTTTCCTCGGCGCGGATAGTGATCTCGATATAAGTACATATGCAACGGGGCGGGTGTCAACGCAATCTTCTGCTGATGCCTACGGTGTTGCCGGAGCCCCGCAGGGAGTGTCAAAGTCGACCTATAAGGCTTCCAACACCATCGATGTCGCTTCGGATGCCAGCCTTTTTGCAATGAATGACGTAAGTCTGAAGGCTGGGAGTGCAAATAATATTAGAGTGAGTGCCCAGACCGACCTTTGGAATAAGACCGCTTTCCCAATCAATTTCAGTCCGAGAGCTGATGCCCTGGTTGAGGGGAATGCCAATATTGCGATTCACTCAGATGTTGATATTTCAGCGGTGCGAGATGTCAATCTCTTTTCAGAGCGGGGGAAGCTGTCAGCCAGTATTACCGGCGTGGGCAAGGATATTTATCGCGAAGCGGCTGGTGAGGTTGTCAGTGGAATTTCAAATCTCTTTGGTGGAGATGATGTCTCTTACGACATTCCTGTCTTTGGTGTAAAGAGTGCAGTCGGACAAACAGAAGTCGCTGTGGATGGTCATGTTAACGCTGGTGTCCATAACACCAAAACAGTCACTATCAGTGAAGATTATATCCTTTCCAGTCCGCAGGATTATATGCAGGACTACATTGCTTCAATCGACGTCCCAACATCGTCTCCGGTGGAGAAGTTTATCCTCGATCGTATTGACGACCTGATGGAAAGAAGAGCCTATTATGACGGCTCTGATCCTGTTCATACGGCGGCCCTTGATGCGGAAATTTCTTTCCTCAGAAAGAAGTTGCAGGAGCAGGCTTTGGTTGATCCTGTCAATGGTGGTGCACCGACTTTTGGCGGAACCAGTCCCTTGACCGAAGCGAATACCAGACTCGGGATACTTACTTCTGAACTTGATGGTGTTGAACAAACGAAAGCAGATGATCCGATCATACAGCAGTATGATGCTGCGTTGATCGCCAGGGATGAAGCGATCACCGATCATCTGGCGATCTATGACCCCTCTGACTTTTCTGACAGGTCTTTTTCCGAAGAGGTTGATATCAGGTATACAGATTGGCAGACTGAACGCAGTGCTGATCCAGATTCACAGGCGACTGCGGATGCCCATGATTACTATACCGCGCTCTATGACCAGACTGCTGATTATGATGGTTTTGTGGCCGAAGAGGCTGATCAGCAGGCAATCGTGATAGCCAACCAGACTACGGTGGATGGCTACAATAACGATATAACCAACCTTAATGCTCAGATTGCCAGTACTGACGCACTCATCAATAGTGGAACTCTTAGTGGTGACGCCGCCGATGGGATTACTGCCTTCAAGTTTTCTTTGCCCGATCTAGAGGCAAAGGTGGGCAGTGTTAATGTGCGTGCCGATTCGTTGATCGGTAGCGGTTCTTTAACGGGTGAAGGTTACGCAAAGATCGAGGTTATCAACGAAAGTCGCGCTTACGTTGAATTCGACAAGCTCACCATCCCTGCCGATGAAGGCGGCAGGGTTGTCTTCAATAATAAGTCTGTTTCGAGCAATGAGAAGATTGAGGAACTCAACTTAACAAAGAATCTCGCCAATTTCGCCGAGATCAACAGTGCAGAAAACTCGGCATCTCCTGAGATAATCATCTCTAATAAATATGATCCGAGCGTCAATACGCATCCATCGATTACCGATAAGAACGATCCTCTCTTTCAGTATTATAATGGTCCCGCGCCCGACATCATGTTGACTGACGACATTAATAATCTGCGTGGTGAGGTTCGGGTAGAGAGTGAAGCGGGTGGTATCACCATCGACGGCAACATCAATGCTGGAACGATAAAAATGATCGCCAAAAAGGGTGATATTATCCAGAGTTATCAGGATGGCTTTACCCATGTAGAAGGCGACGCGGGGAAAATATTCCTGGGACAGCCGATTTCGGAAAATGACAAGCCCTCAGGCTTGACCGCTAACGGTAGCGTTTTCCTGGCAGGTCGTTATCTGAATATCAATGGCACAGTGACTAGCGGCTTCAGCGATTGGAGTGTCAGTATCCCTGATTCAGCCGAGGTTGTGGATGGCGCAACATCACGTAGTTTCAGTGATTTTGATGCTTATTTTGCCGATATTTCGAATCCTGACTCAATCAACTACGATGCAAATGCACCAAGCCTTTACGAGGTGACCGGGACCTCCTTCGTCGGTAATTCCGGTTGGGAAGAACTGGCTGAAATTTCGGTCAACTATGATGCTCTGAACAAGCGTCTTGTCGTTTCTGGCGTGGAAGTGCTTGGTGGATATATCGATATCTTTGGGCAGATTATCAGTACTTCAGACGCAACTAATACTGCTGCCAGCGGCTCGCCAGTTAATGTGTCGGTGACCGGAGATGGTGTCGGCAGGCTCAGGGCGCTTGACGGTTATGGGCGTGTTGATGTTCGTAACGAAACCGATTTGCCAGTTCTTATTTCGGGGATCGATACAGGCCAGGGTAACCAAGGTGTTATCAGTATCACCGACGTAGATGTCGACAAGGACACGGATGACATGTCGCTCACGCGTACGATTTTTAGCTATGACCGTGAAAATGGCGATATCATCAAGCGAACTGGCAGACTGATTCAGGACCCTGTGACCGGAATCTTTGATTTCAGTGATGATCAACTGGTCATCGCCAATGATGCAGGATTGCAAGATACCAGGTTCACGCTCTTTGAACCGGCAGACGGCAGTCGTTACAGTTGGGCCTCTGGTTCGGTAACCGGCTATAACTGGACCGAAATCTATTCGAGTGACAATATTTTTGGCATAAAGATTACCCAGCTGATATCGATAGCTTCACCAAAGAAAGCAGCACCGATCCGATGCCTGACCCCTCTTCGAGCCCGCTGCCTGACAGCCAGTTCTACAGTGCTCTTGAATCGACCGATCCGAACTATAGCAGTGCCTATTATTCTCAGGACAACGACGGTGATGAGTGGGTCGTTTCCAACGAGTATACCCTGCTTAGAACCTGGACTCAGTGCAATTGGTGGACTGTCTGTATTCACTCGGAAAACTATGCCGAATACCGGGTTGAGGATACGCGCAAATCAGTCGATATTTTCTCGATCAAGGCCGACTACGGCATCGGGATTGAATTTACCGGTCAAAGTGAAGGTTCCATCAATGTTCAGTCCGACGGTAACGTCATTCTGGGTAACAACATTACCAACAGAGCTGGTAATGTGACCATCTCTTCAAGTGCCGGTTCCATCGGTCAGGAAACGACCAGCGGGATGATTACGGGAACGACAACCGTCGACTTGAGTGCTGCCAGCGGAATCGGCACTGCCGATCAGTCGATATTGACCAACATTGCCGATGGCGGGATTCTGAATGCCGAAACCGCTAGTGGGGGGATTTACATCAACCAGCAGACTGGTGATCTGACTGTTGCCAGAGCTGTAACTGAAGATAGCGACGGAAACGGTTATGTAAATCTTGAAGCTCACGGTTCTCTGCTGATGAATGATGCCACTTCACTGGTTAAGGGTGATTATGTCAATCTCAGTGCTGTGAACGGTGCCATCGGCACTGAAGATCAGGCCTTTAACGTCGAGGTGGGAGCGCCTGGTAATCCTCTTGATCTCAATGAGAGGTACGGTTACGGCCTCGAAGCGCTGTCGCGTGATAACATCGATATCGTTCAGCAGGGTGGTGGTGACCTCTATCTTGTTGCTGTTGAGTCCCAGCAGGGCGATGTCACCATTGATGCCGGGGCAGGGCAGATCATCGATAACAATGAGGCGCAGTATGCTGATATTCGTACGATCGAGGAACTTGAGGCCTTGTGGGAAGAAATGCAGCTGCAAGGGCAGGACGCACTCGATAAAGTTGATGACACGGTCGCAGCCTATGAAAATGCTAAAACCCAGAACTACCGTAACTACTGGAGCATGCGCCTGAACGATCAGGGCACTGCTGATCCAACCGATGACAGTTACGATTCTTATAACCCAGACTATGTCTATACCCTAAATGCTGTTCAGGATGAGGCACTGAGGTCGCAGTACGAAACTCAGGCGCTTGCAGACCAGAGCCTGATAACGCAAGCGCAACGAGACAGTTTCGTCCAGAACAAACTCGACAATTTTGTTGTCTCGAAAACATCAGAGTACTTCTCTCTTCATCAGGAGGTCGGGGAGCTTAACGATGGTACCTACGTTGCTGACTACAGTTATGAAGCGAGCAGTGAAGAGTATGACAGCTTTGCACATAAGGTACAGTGGAGCGACGAGCAATTAAGGCTTGGCCTGACTCCAGGCATGCTCAAAGAAACCACCGATACGCGTATTACAATCGAGGAACCGAACGTCAGAGGGAATAACGTGACCCTGACTTCGGGTGACAATATCGGTTCTACCGAAGACCCTGTCTATATTTCAGTTACGGATGATCTGACCGCCGATACCGATGAAGCACAGGCTGCAAGGCTGGCTCTGATGTCAGCTGAACGAGCCGATATTGAAACTGTTTATGCTGCCAATGGCATTGATATCGATGGGTTTAATATTACCAGCCGCGATACAGTTGATATCGAGATGGATGCTGTCAGTGGGGGCCTTGATATCAGTACGGGAGGTTACGCCTATATCGGCTCTGAAGGATCGGTCAACCTTGAGCGGTTGGAAAGCCAAGGTGATGTCAGGCTTAAGGTTAATGGTGGGATCAGTAGTTTGCCTGGGGCAGAAATTATAGCTGAAAACCTGATTCTTGAAGCCGCGAATGGCTCTATAGGATCTGCTGGTAATCCGTTACAGCTCAATCTTTCTTCGGACAGCGGCCCGACAACCCTGACCATGAGAGCTGATGGCGATATTTATATTCTTGAGCCGAGTCATGACCTGAATATCGATTCGATCTACTCGCGTGGTACGGTTTATCTTGAGACTCTGGGATCGATTTTCGATGCCATTGGTGACAGTGAAACAAATATCCGCAGTGCTTCGTTGAGTTTGATCGCCGGAGGAACGATTGGGGCATTTGATAACTATTTCGAAATCGGCCTGAACCCTGATGGTGATCTTAACGCTTCTGCTGCTAACGGTGTCTATCTGGCAAGTGTTGAGCAGCCGCTTCATATCGCTTCGCTAGGGACGGTGGCCGGTGATATCGTCATTTCAGCAGCGAACACCTTGGGCCTCGGAACAATCGCGACAGCTGGTGGTGGTCATATCTCACTGACCAGCACTGGCGGTTCGATTGTGAATAACCTTGCCCCGGGACAGATCAATATCGATGCAGCAACCTCTTCATTGATGCTCGAGGCTCAGACAGGAATTGGCAGCGGGATAGGGCTTGAGACCAGAGTTGCTTCTCTTGATCTCAGGCTTGAAGGGGACGGGGAGGTGAACCTTCTGGAGGCTGGTGATCTGATACTTGAACGCCTCGATGCCTCGACTGGAACTGTCAGTCTGGCTGCTGGTGGCGATATCACCGATCGTGGAATCGTTGTACACAGTTCTTCGCTTAATCTGATCTCTGGTGGAGCCATTGGGTCGTCTGGCAATGATCTTGAGGTTGATCTGAGTCCTGATGGTGAACTCTCCGCATCCGCTGTTAACGGTGTTTATCTGACGAGTATTGAGCAGCCGCTTAATATCGGTTCAATTGGGACCGTGGCTGGTGATATCGTGATTTTAACAGCGAACACTTTGAGCCTCGGTACAATCGCGACAGCTGGTGGTGGCCATATCTCACTGACCAGTACCGGGGGGGCGATTGTGAATAACCTTGCCCCGGGCCAAATCAATATCGATGCAGCGGCATCTTCACTGATGCTCGAGGCTCAGTCAGGAATTGGCAGTGGTGCAAGGCTTGAGACCAAGGTCGCTTCTCTTGACCTCTCCCTTGAAGAGGAAGGTGAAGTCAACCTGCATGATGCGGATGATCTGATCCTTGGACGCATTGATGCCCCTGCTGGAACCGTTAGCATCGGTGCTGAGGGCAATATCTCTTCGACGCTTAGTGGAGATCAGGTTGGGCGTATGCGCAATTTGTCTCTTGAGTCAACGAACGGACAGATCAGTATTGCAGAAGCCCGGATCAGCCAACTGATGGCGGTACGTGCCAATGATATCGATCTTGGAAATGTTATCAACATCGATGGGTCCGGGCCGCTTAACTTTGATATAGGTGGTCACTCCATGGCCGACAGGGTCCGTATGAATGTCACTTCACAGGAACCTGTGATTTTTAACAGCCTTTCTGCGGATCGTTTCTACCTGAATAGCAGTGCGGATAATCTGGTGATGCAAAATGCCCTCATTGGTTCTTACGCAGAGCTGAAGAACAGCAGGTATCAAATTGTTGTTGATAACAAAAATAAAGTCCTGCATCTCGCTGATGTTCAACTTTATACTGGTGCGAGTCCCTTCTCTCTGGAAATGTTTGCTGAAAAGCGGATCAAGACCGATGCCAGAGCTGTTAACTACGATCCTACTTTTACCGTGAATAACTATAGCTCTGAAAACAGTATGTTGCGCACCGTTTACAAACAACTACAACTTTCCGAAAAGGCGGAAGATATCTACGAATATTCTCAGTTGTCGTGGTTACAGCCCCTGCCGATGATTTCACCAGGTGATGTTCTCACTGCAGAGAATGATAGCTTGGGGATAGGGGAAGAGGACGTATTGGTCAATACGGCTGATGTCGCTATTGTCATTGAATGATTTATTTCTGCCATTGAAACGTATTGATAAGAGGGTGATATGAAGACAACAAGGGTTATCTTGTTTATTTTGATCTGTCTGACTGCGACACAGGTGTCAGCTGTAGATCTTCAGAGTGCCGATCCTGGCGCCATACAAAAACATTCGGGCGATATGCAGGAATATTACCGGATGGAAAAGCTGGTGAAGGACAAGTCGCGTCCTGTCGACAAACCGCAGGTGGAAGATAAAACTCCCAAGGAGGCCGCTGAAAAACAATCGGGTTCTGCCCGGATCGCCATCAGGTCTATTGTGACCGACCCATCGGAAATCCTTTCCGATGAGGAAATCAGGGACATTACGAATCTTCCCGAAGGTGAGCTTCAGACCCTTGATGATCTGTTCGAAATTGTGGATCAAATCAACGCTCTCTACCGCAGCAAGGGGTTCATCACCGCCAAAGCGTTGCTTCCTCCTCAGAAAGTTGAGGCTGGTGTTATTCGTATCCGTCTGGTGGAGGGTCGGGTCGGAGATGTTGTCGTGGAAGGGAACGAATACACGAAGGATTCTTTCTTCATTCGTAGAATGTCGCTCGAAAATGGAGACTTGGTCAGGCTTGATATCCTGAAAAAGGATCTTATTCATTTCAACGCTGTTAATGATGTGGGTATTCGAGCCACGATAAGGCCCGGTAAAAATCCGGGTGATACCGATTTAGTGCTTAAGGCGATGGAACCACGGAATTACGAAGTCAGTCTCCTTTCAGACAACGCCGGATCTGAAAGTGTTGGTGAAGAGCGTATTGGGTTGAGACTGGTCAATTATAGTCTTTTAGGTTGTCGGGATCCTGTGACTTTGTCCGGGTATTTATCAGAAGGTTCCCGCACACTGTCTGCGGGATACAGCTTTCCTCTAAATAACCTGGGGACAAGATTCTCAGCAGGTTATGGGCTTAATAAGGTCGATATTAAATCTGGCCCTTTTGCTGATCTCGATGTTGGTGGCGATTCTTATTCCTATAACGTGAATATTAACCATCCACTTATTTTCAGTCCTGCCTCCAGCATGAATCTTTTTGCCGGGTATCAATATAATAATTCGACCACAGATTTTGCAGGAGTGACAATTTCACGAACTAAAATCGATTCAATTCCAGTCGGGTTTGATTTTAAACGCCTTGACGATTATGGCCTTTGGTACTGTCGAAACACCTTTACTTATGGCAGCGAGAGGGGCGATGCAGGCGGTGACTTCCTGTTGTATAACCTCGATGTTGTAAGAACTCTTGTCCATACGGATGGAATATTTACGTTGATTCGCGGTAATGGGCAACTGTCCAGTCAGCATCCATTGGCCTCCACTGAGCAATTTCAGGTTGGAGGGTTGAGTTCGGTCAGAGGGTATCCAGAGGGTTTTCTGGTCGGGGATGAAGGTTATTTCCTCAGTGCTGAAATTAAATTTCCAGTGCCATACTCTGACAGAGAAATCTTTGGTGTTAACCTGAAGGAAAAGATCAAAGGAGCTGTTTTTATTGATCATGGCGCCGCATTTCCCTACCGGGGTGCGGGTGTGTCAAGTCATCATGAAGACTTTATTACAGGAGCTGGAGTGGGTCTTTCCATGAGTTTCTCCACGTGGCTGAGCGGGAAGGTCGATATCGGGTTTCCGCTTTCTCGGCATGGTGAAGATATTGATTCCTTTCGCATTCACTTTACCTTGCAATCAATAGTTTTTTGAGGGGAATGGACTATATGAAGAACATTTGGGAATGATCTGATCCTGATAATCTCAATTGGAAGATCTGATTTTTGATCTTTAATCTTCTGATCCGTTATAATTGGTTTCATCAATCCATTTAAACTCAAACTATTCATTGTCTGGGAGTGTTAAGTGAATTTTCTGAAAGTTTTGATCTGTCTGTTGTTATCTGTCTTTGTGGCAGGGACTGGTTTTAGTGCACCATTCAAAAAATCGCAAAAAGACTATTCAGCCAAGGTTTTGATGACGCTCACTCAGGACGGTTCGAAAATATCTGTTCCCGGTATGCTTTACTACTCCAATGGCAACGAGCGGCGAGAAATGGAGATGATGGGAGATAAAACCGTGACGATACGCCGGGAAGATACTGTTTGGACGTTGATGCCTTCGCAGCAGATTTATCTGGAAAATCGCTTCGATGAAAATCAGGATGAGCAAAGCCCCATTGACCTGCTTCATGATGATGGCTTGGTGCTGACCAAACTCGGAGCAGAGAAGGTTAACGGTGTTATGGCTGACAAGTTCAGGATGGAGGTCACGGACTCTGATTCTGCCCCTATGAAAGGTTTTCTCTGGCTCTTAGATGCAGCGATCCCTGTTCGCGTCGATGGGATGGTTATGGAAGAGGGCGTTCAAAGCCACTTTCTCATCGACATAACCAATATCAATTTTGCCACACAACCCGATTCCCTGTTCGAAATTCCCGCAGGTTATCAACTTATGCAGGTCCCTAACTTTGAAAATGTCTTCGGTGCTGGCAAAGGAACGATGCAACCCGACGCTCCACCTGCGAATCAGATGGAGTTGGAGATTTCCCCGGAACAGTTAAAGCAATTCCAGGAGCAGATGGAAATGCTTAAACAGCAGATGGGGAAACAGAAATAATTACTGATCTCAATATCCAGACTTCGATTACCATTTAACGAAGGCTTTCTAGTGCAACATTTGAACTCTGGAATTTTGATCTGTTAATTGAGTAATTGTGCATGGCTTTCCATAGTGCATCAATGATGTACTTTTTGGGGTTGTCATGCCTGACTAAAATCCCCATTTCTCGCGACAGGGGGGGGACCGAAAAAGGAATCCGTGATATTTTAGTTTCATCGACGCCCATGAGGTAAGATTCAGGAACAATTCCTACTCCCATTCCATGCTCTACCATCAGCAAAATACCTGAGTACGATTCACACTCCATAACACTGTCAACTTTAATACCCCTTCTTTTGATTTCTTTGTCGATTTTGCTCTCTGGCAGAAGGTGCGGTGTGAATCTCAGATATGGGCCATTTCTTAGCAGCTCTTCATCGTTAACAAGGGTTTTCTGACTTGTCGAAATGACAAAATATCTTTCCACGCTGTAAGGCCTCCACAGCAACCCTTTTGGCGGATTGAGTGGACCGACTGAAAGGCAGGCATCAATTTCTCCCTCACAAACCATATCGGCCAATGGAGAGGTTATGTCGTAGATATTAATCAACTTGACAATGAGCTTCGGATGACGATCGCGCAGTGATTTCAGTGCATTAGCAAAAATAGCGTTCATGATGCTGCTGACATATCCGATGGTCAATTTTCCTTCAAATTCTTTGCGTGTTTGCTGTTCCTTATAGTTATGCCAGATTTGCAGCATTTGCTGAGCGACTGGGGCAAACTCAGCACCTTCCTTGGTTAGAGTGACTGGTCGACGCGAGCGATCCAGTAATTTTGTATCAAGTTCTGATTCCAGTTCTTTCAGTTGTTGGCTGACTGCTGATTGAGTCAGATTGACAACCCCTGCCGCTGAAGTCAGGCTACCAAGTTCGGCAACAGCAACAAAGCTTCTCAGTTTGTTCAAGTCCATTTTTCTTCCTTATGTTGTTGTTTTGACATGTTTTTAAAAAAAAGAAAATTTTGAGTATCAATGAAACTAGGTAACTTAAGAGAAAGTCTAATCTTTTGCGCTACTATAAGCAAGTGTAATAATTAACATGAATTATATTAGCTTTACTTTTTATGTAGCTGGGATATTAATGGTCTTACCAGGGGGAAGGAAGCTTCATTTGATGATACTAGAGAAACGGAATTCATATTTATGAGTTGTGCCAGCAAAGAGCTGAACGGTTCGATGCTAATTATCTTTAACCTGTAAATGAAGGAGATAGAGAATGAAGGCGAAGCATGTTTTGACACAGTTATTGATCGCGATGACGTTAGTCCTGGTTGCTGGAGTATCATTTGCCGGAAGTTTTCCGAGTAAGGACATTCGTATCATTGTTCCGTTTAAGCCGGGCGGTGCTGTGGATACAACCTCAAGAATTATTGCCGAGTATGCTAAAAAGCATCTGGATGGGGTGGAGATAAAAGTTGAAAATCGTGCTGGCGGTGGCGGTGTGGTTGGTCAGACTTTTGCTGCCAACTCAAAGGCTGATGGTTATACGATTCTGGCAATGACCAGTTCCGTTGTTACTAATCCTAAGCTGAAGCAGGTTTCCTATAAGGTTTCAGATTTCCAACCCGTCGCTCTCTACACCATGGATCCAGAAGTTATCGCGGTTCCCGCCAACTCTCCCTACAAAAACATCGAAGAATTTATCGCTGCAGCAAAGAAAAAAGCACTGAAAGTCGCGGAAGCCGGTATGGGCACATCTCATCATCTGTCCGGTCTGGCTGCTGTTGATAAGGGCGGGGTAAAGATGAACTTTATCCATACCAAGGGCTTTGGTGCTCAACTGCAGGCTTTGTTGGGTGGCCATGTGGACGCAACTCTCTGGCCTTATGGTGAAGCCAAGTCCCATGCAGATTCCGGTTCAATCCGTATCCTTGCCGTCGCTTCTGATCGTCCGTTGGAGTCCGCTCCTGATCTTCCCACCTGGAATGCTGCCGGTTTAGGGATCAAAGAATGGACAACTTTTAGAGGCTGGGCTGTCCCTGCGGGAACACCAAAAGAAGCGGTTGCCTTTTTAGCTGATCTTCTTGGCAAGGTTAATCAAGATTCAGAGTATGTCGCTCGCATGAAGCAGCAAGGATATCCCCTGGCTTATCGAGATGCCGCAGGGTACGCAGCTGTCATCGCAAACTACGATGAATTAACCAATCTCGTTATCAATAATAACAAGCTCGGAAACAAAAAATAATCGATTCACGGGGAGGCAGGTTTGTTCTGCCTCCCACGAAAGAACGTGGAAATTATCTGAATGTGAGGATGTAATGAAGAGGAACGCACTGGTAATAAAAGAGCAGGACAATGTAGCAACAGCAATCAAGGATATTGCCGCTGGTGAAGAAGCAATGGTTGGTTGTGGTGAGAAAACAATGAAAGTGAAAGTCCTTCAGGACGTCGTTCTGGGACATAAATTTGCTGTTCGTACAATCGAAGTCGGGGACGATATCCTCAAATATAACTGTGTCATTGGCAGAGCAACTCAGAAGATTGAAGCTGGTGAGCATGCTCACACGCAAAATTTAGAAAGTCTGCGTGGGCGAGGCGATTTGGTCTGAGAACTGGTCTGATTATATACAAAGGTGAAAATCATGAAATTTTTAGGATACCGCAGGGCTGATGGAAAAGTCGGAACCCGTAATTATGTCGGAGTTATTTCAACAGTCGTCTGTGCCAACGAAGTGGCCAGAGCTGTTGCAGAGAATGTCAACGGCGCCGTGTCGTTTTCTCATCAGCAGGGGTGTTGTCAAACTCCACCCGATCTTGATCGGGTGACAGAGACTCTCTGTGGTGTCG
>JDSF01000136.1_pt1 | contig 53895 bp, 50 predicted proteins | sample 199441 | NCBI WGS metagenome assembly JDSF01 (sample SAMN02592751, study PRJNA231836) | bioreactor metagenome | isolation source: continuous culture bioreactor denitrification-DNRA | place: Germany: Bremen
TTTATCAGTTAATTAAATGAAAAATCAATGAAGTATATTAGAAAATCGGAAGGAGGAATAATTATGAGTAGACATGTTTTATCAGTTTTGGTTACTAACCATTCGGGGGTTCTTAGCCGAGTCGCTGGATTGTTTAGTAGAAGAGGTTATAATATCGATAGTCTTTCCGTAGGAGTGACAGAAAATCCCCAGTACTCACGTATGACGATTGTTACAAGGGGTGATGACCTCATCATTGAACAGATAACAAAACAGCTAAACAAATTAGTTGATGTTATACATATAAAGGAATTGGTACCAGAATCTTCGGTTTATCGCGAACTAGCACTTGTTAAGATTAATGCAGGCGATAACCAAAGAGCTTCTATTATTGAAATCGCTGATATATTTAGAGCAAAAATCATCGATGTATCCAGTGAAACATTAGGTATAGAAATTACTGGTGACCAAACAAAAGTTGAAGCTTTTTTTAGACTTAGTAAAGCCATACGGCGTCAAGGAGATTGTTCGTACTGGTCTAACGGCTCTAGAGCGAGGTAACGCTAAGCTTTAACAACACGATATAACAATAAGATAAAGCAAGGAACCCCTTTGACTTATTTAGATAAGTCAATTAACAGCTAATCGATATAAGGATACAAGAAAATATAATGAATGAAGACTAATAGGAGGAAAATAAAATGGCAAAAATGTTTTATGAAAGTGATTGTAACTTAGCATTATTAGAAGGAAAAACAGTAGCAGTAATTGGATATGGTAGTCAAGGTCATGCGCATGCTCTTAATTTACATGAATCAGGTGTAAAGGTGATCGTTGGTTTATATGAAGGAAGTAAGTCATGGAAATTAGCAGAAGATGCAGGATTGAAAGTAGCAGTAGCAGCCGACGCAGCTAAAGCAGCCGATCTTATTATGATTCTTGTTAATGATGAGAAGCAAGGTGATCTCTATAAAGAGAGTATTGAGCCTAACTTAGAAGCTGGTAACTCACTTGTGTTCGCACATGGTTTCAATATTCATTATGGACAGATTGTACCACCAGCAGACGTTAATGTGTTCATGGTAGCACCAAAAGGACCTGGTCACACAGTAAGAAGTCAATATGAAGAAGGCAAAGGTGTTCCATGTCTTATCGCTGTACATCAAGATGCAACAGGTGCAGAGGCATTAGCTCTTGCATATGCGGCAGGTATCGGTGGGGCTAGAGCAGGTATCTTAGAAACAACATTTAAAGAAGAGACAGAAACAGATTTATTTGGTGAGCAAGTTGTTTTATGTGGTGGTGTATCGGAGCTTATCAAAGCTGGTTTTGAGACACTTGTTGAAGCAGGTTACCAACCAGAGAGTGCATACTTCGAGTGTTTGCATGAGATGAAGTTGATCGTTGACTTAGTTAATGAAGGTGGCTTATCTTACATGCGTTACTCCATCAGTGATACTGCTGAGTATGGTGATTACTCCATCGGTAAGCGTATTATCACAGATGATACAAAAGCAGAGATGAAGAAAGTGTTATCGGAGATTCAAGATGGAACTTTCGCAAGAAATTGGATCTTAGAGAACAAAGCAAACAGACCTGCATTTGGTGCTAGAAGAAGAATGGAGTCTGAACATCAAATTGAAAAAGTTGGTAAAGAACTTAGAAAAATGATGAGCTGGATGAAGTAATTGAAATAATAGGCTTTCATGAGTATGTTTGTGGCTAGAGATTTTGGAGAATATAATGGATTGCTTAACCTGTTATATTCTCCTATTAAATAGATATTGTAGTTCATTAGACGCCATGTAGTTGTTAGGTGTTGAATAGATAAGGAAAGAGTAGTAAATAAGGAGGAACTCAGGTGGATAATAATGTGAATATATACGACTCCACTCTAAGGGATGGTGCTCAAGCTGAAGGGATTTCTTTTTCCGTGGAAGATAAACTAAAGATCGTAAAAGCCTTAGATGAATTAGGGGTTTCTTATATAGAAGCAGGTAACCCTGGTTCCAATCCAAAGGATTTAGAGTTTTTTTGATCGGGTAAAAACATTGACCTTAAAACATGCCAAATTGACGGCTTTTGGAAGCACAAGAAGACGTAACATAGCTGCCCAAGATGATGCGAATGTGAAATCTCTGCTACTTGCTAAAACACCAGTTGTTGCAATCTTCGGTAAAAGTTGGGACTTTCATGTAACAGATATTATCAATACCACTCTAGAAGAGAATCTTAAGATGATAAAAGAAACCATCGCATTCTTTAAAAAGCCATAACAAAGAAGTTGTATTTGATGCAGAGCATTTCTTTGATGGTTACAAGGCTAATGCAGTCTATGCATTAAAAAAGCTTACAAGCTGCTGTAGATGGTGGAGCAGATAGTTTGGTACTGTGCGATACCAATGGTGGCTGTATGCCTAATGAAATATATGAGATTACGAAAGTTGTTGCAGATAAATTTAAATCAGAGATAGGTATCCATTGTCATAATGATGGTGGTATGGCAGTAGCTAATTCTATTATGTCAGTTATTGCTGGCGCTAAGCAGGTTCAAGGAACGTATGTAGGTTTTGGAGAACGATGTGGAAATGCCAATTTATCAACAGTCGTTGGAAATCTACAGGTCAAAAAATGATTATGTCTGTATTCCAGAGGAGAATTTAGAGCTATTAACAGTTGTCGCTAGAAAAGTAGCTGAAATTGCTAATGTGCCACTAGATGATAAAGAACCTTATGTAGGTAGAGCAGCATTTACACATAAAGGTGGTATGCATATTGATGGTGTTAATAAGGCTTCCAAGTCTTTTGAACACATCAATCCAGAGCTAGTGGGTAACGAAAGAAGATTCTTAATGTCAGAGGTTGCTGGACGAAGTACTATTTTAAAGAAGATACAGAAAGTAGTACCTCATATACAGAAGGATTCCGAAGAAACTATTCAGATTATGGATCGTTTAAAGGCTTTAGAGCATGAAGGTTACCAATTTGAAGGTGCCGAGAGTACATTTGAACTGATCATCCGTAAGAATCTAGGTAAGTACAAACCGTTTTTTGAACTGGAGAATTTTAAGATTATTGGTGAAAAACCTAACTTAGATGAAGAATTTAGTGCTTATGCCATGGTTAAGGTAAACGTGGATGGTAGTGTGAAGATGACAGCAGCCGAGGGTGATGGACCTGTCAATGCATTAGATAAAGCTCTTAGAGAGGCTTTGGAGATGTTTTATCCAGAACTTAATTCGGTACATCTTACAGACTATAAGGTTCGTGTGTTGGATACAAAAGAAGCCACAGCGGCCAAGGTTCGCGTGCTGATTACATCGACAGATGGTGTAGACCAGTGGAGTACGGTAGGTGTGTCGACAGATATTATTGGTGCAAGTTTGATTGCGCTGATTGATTCCATAGAAGTAAAGTTATTGAGAGAGTTAGAAAAGAAAATAAAAGCGTTTATTTAGATGAATGTGGTTAGGAGGACATAGAGATGGGAATGACGATGACCCAAAAGATATTAGCTGCTCATGCAGGACTTGATGAAGTGAAGGCTGGACAGTTAATTCAAGCGGATCTTGATTTGGTTTTAGGTAATGATATTACAACACCTGTTGCCATTAATGAGTTCAAGAAGATAGGTGTAGAAGGCGTGTTTGATAAGAGCAAGGTAGCTATAGTGCCTGATCACTTTACACCTAATAAGGACATTAAAGCTGCTGAGCAGTGTAAGTGTGTAAGAGAATTTGCTCTTGATAAAGAGGTAGAGAATTATTTTGAAGTTGGTGAGATGGGTATTGAGCATGCCCTTATTCCAGAGAAAGGGTTAGTTGTTCCAGGGCACGCTGTTATCGGTGCTGATTCACATACGTGTACTTATGGGGCGCTGGGTGCTTTTTCTACTGGTATTGGTAGTACAGATATGGCGGCAGGTATGGCTACCGGAAAGTGTTGGTTCAAGGTACCAGCTGCATTGAAATTTGTCTTAACAGGTAAGCCAGCAAAATGGGTAAGTGGTAAGGATATTATCTTACATATTATCGGTTTGATTGGTGTAGATGGTGCATTATATAAGTCTATGGAATTTGTTGGTGATGGTCTAGATCATTTATCCATGGATGACCGTTTCTCTATGGCAAACATGGCTATAGAGGCTGGTGGTAAGAATGGTATATTCCCAGTGGATGATAAGACCCTTGCCTATGTAAAGGATCATTCAGACAAACCTTATACAGTATATGAGGCAGATGAAGATGCAGAGTATGATCAGGTTTATGAGATTAAATTAGATGAACTTCGACCAACGGTTGCATTCCCACATCTTCCTGATAATACACGTACTATTGATGAAGTTGGTAATGTGAAGATTGACCAAGTCGTTATTGGTTCATGTACGAATGGTCGAATAGAAGATTTACGTGCAGCAGCAGCCTTATTAAAAGGAAGAAAAGTACAAAAAGGTATTCGTACCATTGTATTCCCTGCTACTCAGAAAATATATCTTCAAGCCATGGAAGAAGGTTTGCTTCGTATATTTATTGAAGCAGGAGCTCTTGTCAGTACACCGACATGTGGACCATGTCTTGGAGGACATATGGGTATTCTTGCAGCTGGTGAAAGAGCAGTTGCGACAACGAATCGTAACTTTGTAGGTCGTATGGGGCATGTAGAATCGGAAGTATATCTTGCAAGTCCAGTTGTTGCTGCTGCGTCAGCGATACTTGGTCGTATTGCAGGACCTGAAGAATTATAGAATATTGGACGTGAGGTGATAGAATGAAAGCAAATGGTAAAGTTTTTTTTAAATACGGCGATAACGTAGATACAGATGTTATCATGCCAGCAAGATATCTGAATACATCTGACCCCAAAGAATTAGCGGCTCATTGTATGGAAGATATAGATGGAGATTTTGTTAAGAAGGTACAAGACGGTGACATTATCGTTGCGAATAAAAAACTTTGGATGTGGTTCATCAAGAGAACATGCGCCATTATCCATCAAAACAGCAGGTGTTTCATGTGTCATAGCAAGTACTTTTGCAAGAATCTTCTATAGAAATGCTATTAATATTGGGCTTCCAATATTAGAATGCGAAGAGGCAGTAAAGGGTATCGATGCTGGTGATGAAGTTGAAGTTGACTTTGATACAGGTAAGATTACCAATGTGACAAAAGGAAAGACCTATCAAGGTGAAGCTTTTCCAGGATTTATGCAAGATATTATAAAAGCTGATGGTTTGATTAATTATATTAAAAATAAAAAGTAAAAGTAAGTTGGATTAATAACAAGAAGATATACTGATTTAATGGTTGGTATATCTTCTGAGATATTTGAATAAAGAGAGTTGGTAACATCGATACAATTCTCTTCCTTAATATAGTAAGAAAGGAATGGACATTCATGAATTATAATATAGCGGTCATTCCAGGAGATGGAATCGGACCAGATATCGTAGAGCAAGGTAAGTTAGTACTTGATAAGATTGGTGAAAAGTATGGGCATACATTTAATTATACAGAAGTATTAGCAGGTGGAGCTGCAATTGATGCAGTTGGAAAACCACTGCCAGAAGAGACAATTAAGGTGTGTAAAGAAAGTGATTCGGTACTTCTAGGTGCTGTTGGTGGACCAAAATGGGATCATTTAGCAGGAGAAGAGCGACCAGAAAAAGCCCTATTAGGACTTAGAAGTGCTTTGGGATTATTTGCAAATATTAGACCAGCTACCATGTTCAAGCAACTGCGTGATGCTTGTCCATTAAAAGAAGAAATTATTGGAGAAGATGGTCTTGACCTTGTTGTCGTAAGAGAGCTTACAGGTGGCATTTACTTTGGTAAGCGAGGTAGAGATAACGGACCTAATGGTGAAGAAGCATATGATACCATGATGTATAGTGTCAATGAAGTAAAACGTATAGCTAAGGTAGCTTTTGATATTGCCATGAAGCGTAATAAGAAAGTAACCAGTATTGATAAAGCCAACGTTCTTGAAAATTCAAGATTATGGCGAGCAGTTGTTGAAGAAGTAGCTAAGGAATACAGTGAAGTGACTGTAGACCATTTATATGTGGATAATGGTGCTATGCAGCTAGTGATTAATCCTAAGCAATTTGATGTGATTCTTACAGGCAATATGTTTGGTGATATCTTATCGGATGAAGCAAGCATGATTACGGGTTCCATCGGTATGTTACCATCAGCAAGTCTTGGAGAGTCTAAGCTTGGTATGTATGAGCCAATCCATGGTTCAGCTCCTGATATTGCAGGAATGGATAAAGCAAACCCTATTGCTACCATTACCTCTCTTGCTATGATGTTAAGGTATTCTTTTGACCTTGAAGAAGAAGCTGTAGCCATTGAAAAGGCAGTTGAAGATGTACTGGAAGATGGTTACCGTACAGGGGACATTATGAGTAAAGGTATGACATTAGTTGGAACAAAAGAAATGGGCAGCTTAATTGTAAATAAGCTATAAAAGTGGGTGATAGATATGAGAAGTGATCGTGTTAAGAAAGGTATTGAAAGAGCGCCCCATCGTTCCTTATTCAAAGCGATGGGGTATACAGATGAAGAAATAAAGCAACCTTTAATCGGTATTGTTAATTCACAAAATGACATTGTTCCTGGTCATGTGCATCTTGACACCATTGTAGATGCAGTTAAGACAGGTGTACTCATGGCAGGTGGAACGCCTATTACTTTCCCAGCTATTGGTGTATGTGATGGTATTGCCATGGGACATGTGGGTATGCATTACTCCTTAGTTACAAGGGAGCTTATAGCAGATTCCATTGAAGCTATGGCAATGGCTCATGGTTTTGACGCGTTGGTCATGGTTCCTAACTGTGATAAGATTGTGCCAGGTATGCTCATGGCAGCTGCTAGGCTGAACTTACCAACGGTTGTTGTCAGTGGTGGTCCAATGATTTCCATTAATAAAAATGGCGTAGATTTAGATCTTAATAGCGTATTTGAAGCAGTTGGTTCCCATAAGGCTGGAGCAATGACAAAAGAACAAGTCTATGAATGTGAAAATAATGCCTGTCCAAGTTGTGGTTCATGTTCCGGTATGTTTACAGCTAATAGTATGAACTGCTTAACAGAGGTACTGGGTTTAGGTCTTCCTGGAAATGGAACCATACCAGCGGTTTTCTCTGAACGTATTCGACTTGCGAAATATGCAGGTATGGCCGTTATGGGTATGTTAGAGAAAGACATTAAGCCAAGAGACATTATGAATGAGAAAACATTCCATAATGCACTTACAGTGGATATGGCTCTGGGATGTAGTACGAACAGTATGTTACACTTACCAGCTATCGCTCATGAGGCAGAAGTTGATTTGAATCTTGATATTGCTAATGATATAAGCAGCAAAACACCTAACCTATGTAAATTAAGTCCTGCTGGACCTTACCACATTCAAGATCTCTATTATGCTGGTGGCGTTCAAGCAGTGATGAAAGAATTAGATAAGAAGGATTTATTATATACAGACCTCATGACCGTAACAGGTCAAACGGTGGGAGAGAACATTGCAAAAGCTGTCAATAGGAATGAGCAAGTTATTCGACCAGTAGATGAACCCTATAGCCCTACAGGTGGTATTGCTGTATTAAAAGGTAATATTGCACCTGACGGTTGCGTGGTGAAGAAGTCAGCTGTAGCCAAAGAAATGTTACAACATACAGGACCAGCTAGAGTATTCGATTCAGAAGACGATGCCATTAAAGCTATTTATCAAGGCGAGATTCATAGTGGAGATGTGGTCGTTATTCGCTACGAAGGACCAAAAGGTGGGCCAGGTATGCGTGAGATGTTATCACCAACATCAGCTCTTGCAGGTATGGGACTTGATAAAGAAGTTGCTCTTATAACAGATGGACGATTCAGTGGTGCAACGAGAGGTGCAGCTATTGGTCACGTATCACCAGAAGCAGCAAATGGTGGTAATATTGGTCTTATTAAAGAAGGCGATACCATTGCCATTGATATAAGCGCAGGTACAATAGAACTAGAGGTATCGGATGAGACACTAGAAGCACGACGTCAAGTTTTTGTGCCAAAAGAACCTAAGATTAAGAAAGGCTATCTATCAAGATATGCTAAATTGGTTACATCAGCAAGCACAGGAGCTGTTTTAGAATAGAAAGGAGATGACATACATGAAAATAACAGGAGCAGAAATAGTCATTGAATGTTTAAAAGAACAGAAAGTAGATTCCGTATTCGGATATCCAGGTGGTGCTGTTCTCAATATATATGATGAAATCTATAAGAATGCAGATAGCATTACACATATACTCACATCACACGAACAAGGCGCAGCCCATGCAGCAGATGGTTACGCCCGCTCGACAGGAAAGGTCGGGGTCGTAATTGCTACATCAGGACCAGGTGCAACTAATCTTGTAACGGGTATTGCGACTGCCTACATGGATTCGGTACCAATGGTTGCAATAACAGGAAACGTACCTGTGTCCCTACTTGGAAGAGATAGCTTCCAAGAGGTAGACATAACAGGTGTGACCATGCCCATAACGAAGCATAATTATATTGTAAAAGATGTGAATGAATTAGCGGATATTATGCGAGAAGCTTTCTACGTAGCCAAGGAAGGTCGACCTGGACCAGTACTCATTGATATACCAAAAGATGTGACCATTAACAAAGCTGACTATGAAGCAGCAGTACCCAAAGAAGTAAAAAAGGTGTTCTAAGCACATTACCCAAGAGTCTGTTGAAGAAGCCTTAGCACTCATAAAGCATCTAAAAAGCCATATATCTATGCAGGTGGTGGTGTTGTTATTTCTAATGCAGCTATAGAACTAGAGAGTTTTGCCAAAAAGGTACACGCCCCCGTTACATGTAGCTTAATGGGTATTGGTGGCTTCCCTGGAAGAGATGAACTCTATACAGGTATGATCGGTATGCACGGTTCAAAAGCAAGTAATATTGGTGTGACGAATTGTGACTTACTGATTGTTGTTGGAGCAAGGTTCAGTGACCGTGTTATTGGTAAAGCGGACAAATTTGCTAATGGAGCCCAGGTGCTTCAGATAGATGTTGACCCAGCAGAGGTTAACAAAAACATATTAAGTCATCATTCTGTTATGGGTGATATTAAAAAGGTGTTACGCGTTCTTAATGAACGTCTTGATCAACAAGACCATAAAGCGTGGTTAGCCGAAGTGGGCGAGATCAAAGATAAATACCCTCTTAAATATCCTGGTGACGGATTAAGCGCACAATACGCTATAGAAAAGATTGATGAATTAACAAAAGGTGAAGCCATTATCACCACAGAAGTTGGCCAGCATCAGATGTGGGCTGGGCAATTCTATAAGTTCAGTGAGCCAAGAAAATTCTTGACCTCTGGTGGACTTGGAACAATGGGTTATGGGTTCGGTGCCTGTATTGGTGCTAAAGTTGGTAATCCAGATAAAACAGTTATCAATATCGCTGGAGATGGAAGTTTCCGTATGAACTTCAATGAATTGTTAACAGCTGTACGCCATAACATCAAAGTTATCGTATTTGTTATTAACAATGGTGTGTTAGGTATGGTTAGACAATGGCAGACCTTATTCTATGGCGAAAGATACTCTTTTACAACACTTAATCAGGATCTTGATTATGTGAAACTTGCTGAATCCATGGGAGCTGTTGGTTTTGATATTAAAACCAAAGATGAAGTGGAAGAAGTTCTTCAAAAAGCTTTAGCGGAAACTAAACCAGTCATTATCAATTGTATGATTGATAAAGATGACAAGGTATTCCCTATGGTAGCGCCAGGAAAGCCAATTGATAACGTTATGGTAGAATAGCCCATAATCTCTCTTCAAAAGTTATATGTTGACTCGATATGTTAGATTCATATATCGATATCATAAAAACATACTCTAGACGCTAAAATATACGGGCAGAAGATATGCAGAATTAAGTTTGTATGACACGTACTTAATAGCTGTATATCTTCTTTCGATTATAAAATACACCAGTCTGATGATTGGATATGTACCCGAAGTTTGATTAAATAACTGTAAGAAATTAGCATTGTTAGGTGGGTTGGAAACCTTCGTTTTTTGAGGGTTTTTCACCTTAGAATATCTATAGATTGAAAGACTATAAACATGAACTTTCTTTTCTTTATTTAATAATTTAAGACAATTAATTAACAATGCAAAGAAATTCTTCCTATGATTATTTTTATAGTTGACGGGTGTTACTATTTGTAATATAGTATATTTAACGATTTAACATACTAAATTAAAGCGTATGACCCTAATGAGATAAATATTTTTGGAAAGACTTTTTAATGTGATGATCTTTCATATGGAGGATGCATACACCTAATATTTAGTATGCTGAATTATATGAATATTTTGTTGAAAGTAAGAAAAAAGTGTCTGTCTTGCAAGGACATGAAGAAGCATATGACGTTCTATATGTGACAAGCTAGGCTTTTAATGTATAGAAGTTCATATAAAAAATTGAGTCTGGAGTGATGAGATAATGAAGAGAGTTTATAATTTTTCAGCAGGACCATCCATGTTACCTTTAGAAGTACTTGAAAAAGCATCAAAAGAAATGACAAGCTATGGTGATACTGGCATGTCAGTTATGGAGATGAGCCATCGCTCGAAGGCTTATCAAGAGATTATTGATGGTGCAGAAGCTACTTTAAGAGAAATCATGGCAATTCCTGATAACTACAAGGTTCTATTTTTTACAAGGTGGAGCATCTACACAATTTGCTATGATTCCACTTAACTTAATGAATGGTTCCAACAAAGCAGATTTTGTGAACACAGGTGCATGGACCAAGAAAGCTATTGCTGAAGCTAAAAAATATGGTCAAGTAAATGTATTGGCATCCTCAGAGGATACTACTTATACGTACATTCCTAAACTTGATAAAAGCAAATTTACACCAGATGCTGACTATTTCTACATGGCAAGTAACAATACAATTTATGGAACAAGATTTGGTGAGCTACCAGACACAGGCGATGTACCTATCGTAGCAGATATGTCTTCTGATATTTTATCAGAAGTAGTTGATGTATCTAAGTATGGTGTCATTTTCGCAGGTGCACAGAAAAACATGGGACCAGCTGGTGTAACCATTGTTATCATTCGTGAAGATTTAATTGGTAATGCCATGGATATAACACCAACCATGTTAAACTACAAAACACATGCAGATAAAGGTTCTATGTTCAATACACCTCCTACTTATAGTATCTATATAGCAGGTCTTGTATTTGAATGGATTAAAAATCAGGGTGGTATAAAAGCTATCCAAGTAAGAAATGAAGAGAAAGCTTCACTTCTATATAACTACTTAGATAGTAGTAAAATGTTCGAAGGAACAGTTGTGAAAGAGAATCGTTCACTTATGAACATACCTTTCAAACTACCTACAGATGAACTCAATGCAAAATTCATCGCAGAAGCTGGTAAGCGTGATTTTGTTAACTTAAAAGGTCACCGTTCAGTTGGTGGTATGCGTACAAGTATCTATAACGCAATGCCAGTAGAAGGTGTTAAAAAGTTAGTTGAATTCATGAAGGAATTTGAAGCGGAGCATGCAGAATAACTAAAGATACCCTAAGAACAGAATAAATATAGGTTTATCATAATTTCTAAGCGGTATCTTTAGCAACAGATTCAGAAAGGATTGATTTTAAGTTGTTTAAGATAAAGACGCTAAATAAGATTGCTACAGAGGGTCTTAGCTTAATGAAAGACAAGTATCAAATAGTCGATGAAGAGAACGTAGATGGTATACTGCTTAGAAGTTATAAAATGCATGATATGGATTTGCCAGATACATTAGATGCCATTGGACGTGCAGGCGCAGGTGTCAATAATATTCCAATTGAACAATGCTCAGAAAAAGGTATCGTTGTCTTTAATACACCAGGTGCCAATGCTAATGGCGTTAAAGAATTGGTTATGGCTGGTTTGCTTCTTGCGTCAAGAGACATTGTAGGCGCTGTTAAGTGGGCAGAAACCTTAGATGGAAAAGGTGAAGAAGTACCAAAGCTTGTGGAAGCTGGAAAATCTAATTTTGCAGGTCCAGAAGTCAAAGGAAAAACACTTGGAGTAGTCGGTCTCGGAGCCATAGGTGTATTAGTTGCTAACGCAGCAAAATCACTAGGTATGAAAGTATTAGGCTTCGATCCATTCATATCAGTGGATTCAGCATGGAGTCTGAGTCGTATGATTCAGAAAGCGGATAGCTTAGATGATCTATTGGCGCAAGCAGATTATGTGACATTGCATGTACCTTTGATGGACGCAACAAAAGGTATGATTAATGCAGAGAAACTTGAATGCATGAAAGACCAAGTGCGTATCTTGAATTTCTCAAGAGCAGGGCTTTGTAATGAAGATGACTTGGCTGGGGCACTTGTATCAGGTAAAGTCGCAAGATATGTAACAGACTTTCCCAATGAGAAAGTACTTAAAATGCCTAATGCGATCTCTATTCCTCATTTAGGTGCATCAACACCTGAATCAGAAGTTAATTGTGCTGTTATGGCTGTTCAGCAGTTAATGGATTATATGGAAAATGGTAACATTACCAACTCTGTTAACTATCCATCTTGTGATATGGGGGTATGCCAATCTACAGATAGAATAGCTGTTAACCATAAAAACATACCTTATATGGTAAGTAACATTACCACAGCTCTTGCTGATAAGAATATTAATATTGCGGATATGATTAATAAGAGTAAGAAAGATTGGGCTTATACCCTTATTGATGTAGAAAGCAAGATTACGGATGAAATCGTTGATGAATTAAAAGCCATTGAAGGTATTGTCAAGGTAAGAGTAATTAAATAGGATGATATTTCGGAATTATACATTTTTAAGATAGACGTATATGTTAAGAGATGATACATAGCCAGCATACAGCAGTATGCTGGCTGTTTAAGTGTAATGAACATAGATTCATAAAAAAACGTTGTAATAAATGCTGTATTAGTTATTGTGGGAGCATTAAAAATATGACATAATGCACAATGAATATGGGGAGTATTTGTCAAAAAAGATAAATTTAACAGTTTGTTCATAAATATATATAGAACTTATGTTATAATGATATCATTTCCATGAAGGAGGGAGTAACATATGAGTGATCAATTTAATAATCAGAATCATAAAGATGTAATTGATGTTAATTTTAATAAGCTTAAAAAAAGGAGCTAAGAAATCAATAGTAGCAATCGTCATTATAGTACTATTAGTATTTTTGGGATTAAATAGTTTTTATATGGTAGATAGTAGAGAGAATGCAGTTGTCCTACGGTTTGGGCAAGTGTCTAAGGTGGAGACTAGTGCAGGTTTGCATTTTAAAATGCCTATAGCAGATACTGTTAGAAAAGTACCCACTGAAAAAATATTTGAAATGGAGTATGGCTATAAGACAGCTCTAGCAGGAACAAAAAATACAAACCCTGAGTATATAACGTCTAATGATGAAGCAAAGGTAATCGTAGATGGTGCCAATAACAATGCTTCATTGATTATGTTAAGCCTTATTGTGCAGTACAAAATTGATGATCCAACAGATTATCTATTTAAGGTAGATGATGTAGAAGGAACATTACGTTTAGCTCTTGAGGATGTTGTTCGTAATAGTTATCAAACATTTACGCTAGATGATGCAAGAACAAATAAAGAAAAGATTGATGATGTAATTTTACCAGAATTACAAATGAAACTTGATAATTATGAAGCAGGGCTTCACATTACGACTGTCAAGACACAAAATGTAGAACTTTTACCTGCTGTTGATGAAGCTTATCGTCAAAAAGAGAATGCTAATCAGTACATGAAAGGTAAGCTAGAAGAAGCAGAAAAATATAACAATACAATAATCCCACAAGCTCAAGCAGAAGCGCAAAAACTAGAAGAAGAAGCCTTTGGTTATAAAGCTGAAGTTATTGCAAATGCAAAAGCCGCTGTAGCCCAATATGAGGCGCTTTACAAAGAATATCTAACTAATCCGGAAATCGTTAAAGAAAAGTATTATGTTGAAGCGATGCAAAACTTTGTTACTCAGAATAACATCGTTTTAGATCTTACGAATGAGTCAGATATTTATAAATTCTTCAATCTAGATAATGAAGATGTTATAAAACAACAAGTTAGTAAGAAAGATAATTAGGGGGTGTGGACAATGAAAAAAAGGTCAGATAATCTTTTTTGGTTATATTATTTATTGCTATAATTGGTGTGAGTTCATCAGCTTACATTATATCGGAAGATGAAGTTGCTGTGGTTAAGCAACTAGGAAAAATAAAAACTGTCATTATAAATTCACCTGATGCAGATATTGTATCAAATAATCTTATTGTTAATAAAAATAACGAAGTTACAATAGATATCTCCAAAGGTTTACATTTTAAAGTACCGTTCTTTCAAGAAGTTCAAAAATATGATTCAAAATATTTAACTTATAAGTCTAGACAAGAAAAAATTAATACGAAAGATAATAGGTCCTTAGATATTCAGATGTATGCTCAATATCGTATTATTGATCCTGCAAAGTTTAACCAAGCTGTTATTTCTGTGGATAGAGCTAATTCAGTTATGGATAAAAGGTTATATCCAGTTGTTATCCAATCAGCCAACAGACTTATATTTAATGATTTCTTTCAAAATGAAGTTTTAGAGCAACACATTGATGAAAAATTAGATGGTTTGAATACCCAACTATTAAAAGAATTTGGTATTTACGTGACAGACGTTGGGGTTAACAGAAAGACATTCCCACAAGACAACGTACCAAGTATAGAAGCGAAAATGTCAAAGCAAATTGAGAAGGAAAGCGAAAAATTCATTGCAGAAGGTGATTCAGCTTACCAAAAAGCAAAAGCAACAACAGATCGCCAAAGAAAAGAACTCATCGCAACTGCTGTTGAAGTAGCAGCCTTAACAAAAGCAGATGGTGATGCGCAATCCATTCAAATCTATCAAGAATCACTTAAAAAAGACTTAGGCTTCTACAAGTTTATTCAAAGAATGAACATCTATAAAGATATTAAAGATACAACAATCTTCTTAGATAAAGATAATGATTTACTTGAATTTATTAATGGTTATTAATAAAATATAAAGTTAATAAAAAAGCAGTGAGTTAAGAACTCGCTGTTTTTTTTGTGTGCACTATTTAATATTTGAATTTATTATAGTAACGCATTTAATAGAAAGTGATATCCCAATTTTACCTCTATAATCTAAGAATCTTTCACCCCGAATTTGTCAATACTTTAAAGTGTACGTCTATTCTTATCATGCATCCATTACTCGTAAATAGATTATCAATGTAATAAATCAATGTATGAAAATAATAGGCATAAATTCAAAATTTAATCGTAGAATATAAGAGGTTGTACTTATTTACAGCCTCATGGGTATTGGAAAAAAAATTAAGTGAATTTTAATTTTATATTATCCTTAACTCATGATAAAATATAAAGCAATAGGGTGATTAAGATGAAAGAATATATTCAGGCTGATGAACTAAAGGCTATTGTCCGAGGAAACCACCAGAACCCACATCACATACTTGGTATACATCCGTATGAAGACTACTATTATATTAATGTATTTTGGCCTTTTGCATCAGAAATCCATGTAGAAGATCTTAATACAGGCATAAAAAACTAAAATGAAAAAAAATACACCATGCAGGATTTTATACGATTGAGGTAGAACAGAAAATTAACTATCGCTATTATATGATGAATCTAGAAGGACATAAATGGTACTTGGAAGACCCCTATAACTATGCCCCACAAATAGGAGACATTGACTTGCATTTATATGGGCAAGGAACCCATTATGAAATCTATAATAAGCTTGGGGCTCATCTGACAGAAATTGATGAAACACAGGGTGTTCTATTCGCCGTATGGGCACCCAATGCTGAACGTGTTAGCGTCGTTGGGGATTTTAATCATTGGGATGGGCGTGTGAACCCTATGCGTGCTCTTGGTCATTCGGGAATCTATGAGCTTTTCATGCCTTCTTTGGCGGAAGGTGAAATCTATAAGTATGAGATTAAGACAAAATATGGGGAATTGCTTATGAAGGCTGACCCTTATGGTTTTTTACGCTGAAAAACGTCCTCATACAGCTTCTAGGATTGTTGATATAGAGAAATTCCAATGGGAAGATGCAACATGGCTCAAGACTAGACGTTATAAGGATCCGCTTAAAAGCCCTGTATCAATCTATGAGGTTCATCTAGGTTCTTGGAAGCAAAAAGAAGACGGGCGTTTTCTTAATTACAGGGAACTGGCTCATCAGTTAGTAGAATACGTGAAAGAAATGGGTTATACCCATATTGAATTGTTACCAGTAGCAGAACATCCTTACGATGGTTCATGGGGTTATCAAGTGGTAGGCTATTATGCCATTACCAGTCGTTATGGTACGCCAGATGACTTTATGTACTTTGTGGATTATTGCCATCAAAACGGTATCGGTGTTATTCTTGATTGGGTGCCAGCACACTTTCCAAGAGATGAACATGGTTTATTCTATTTCGATGGTACAGCTCTTTATGAACATGAGGATGCAAAAAAAGGTGAACACCCTCATTGGGGTACGATGATTTTTTAACTATGGGCGACATGAGGTGTGTAATTTCTTAATCGCTAACGCGCTCTTTTGGTTTGATAAATATCACATTGATGGACTACGAGTCGATGCAGTTGCATCCATGTTATACTTGGACTATGGTAAAGGTTATGATGAATGGATACCTAATCATGAAGGCGGTAGAGAGAATATAGAGGCAGTAGCGTTTCTTAAGCATATGAATGCCATTGTGTATGAGAAATACCCTCATATTATGATGATTGCAGAGGAATCTACCTCTTGGAAAGGTGTATCGAGACCTACTTATTTAGGAGGACTGGGATTCGGTTTGAAATGGAACATGGGATGGATGAATGACTTTCTTCGCTATATGGAAAAAGATCCTATACATCGCCAATATCACCATCATGACTTAACATTTAGTATGGTTTATGCCTATACAGAGAATTTTATGTTAGTCTTATCTCATGATGAAGTAGTCCATGGAAAAGCCTCTATGATTGGCAAAATGCCTGGTGATTACTGGCAACAATTTGCTAATTTACGAGCTGCCTATGGTTTTATGTTCGCTCATCCTGGTAAAAAACTATTATTTATGGGCAATGACTTTGCTCAATTCGATGAATGGAGTGAAAAGAAGAGTTTAGACTGGCATCTGTTAGATTATGATAGTCACTTAAGAATGAAAACATATGTAAAAGATCTCAATCATCTATATCGACAAGAAGTAGGTTTCTGGTATGATGATTTTACACCAAAAGGGTTTGAGTGGATTAATTGTTGTGATGAGCAAGGATGTATGGTTTCTTTTTTTAAGAAAAGGTAAAAAGAAAGAAGATACCCTCATTATTGTGTGTAATTTTACACCTGTTCCTAGAACAATGCATCGCATTGGTGTGCCCTATTCAGGTATGTACCGAGAAATCATGAATAGTGATGCTGTCAAATATGGTGGAAGTGGGGTGGTTAATCCAGGTGTTTTAGATACAATAGATAAAGATTGGGACGGACGCCAACATGCGCTGGATATACAAGTCCCACCACTGGGTGTGTCTATATTGAAATTTCAAGATGTAATAGAAGAATTATTAAACTAAGACATAAAAGGGAGAGAATACCAATGAAAAGTAAAATTGAATTATCAAAAGAAAAACAAGACATTATTAAAGGATTAATTAAGGAATTTTTCCAAGAAGAAAGAGATGAAGAAATCGGTGATCTTGCAGCTATACTTATGATGGAATTCATCTTACAAGAGGTTGGACCGGTTATCTATAATCAAGCGGTAGGTGATTGTGTTAAGACTATGACAGAAAAAGTAGACGAACTGTATGCATTAGAAATATAAAACTAAGGTTATTATTAGAAATATAAAAAACTAAGATTATTATTTGACATAACGTTCCAATAGATTTAAAATAATGATTAGGCAAAAATGAAGGAAGGGATATAGAAAATTTCATAGAAACGAGAGGAGTAGTGTATGCAGACCCAGTTATTTTTTCTAATACTATTAGTAGGAGGTTCTAGTTTTTTCTCAGCATCAGAAATATCTTTGTTCAGCATCACAAGTTCTAAGCTAAAGGTGATGGTTGAGAACAAGGATAAAAAAAATGTGGATATTATCGCTAAGTTATTAAGTAGTCGAGAGCGGTTACTAGCCGTTATTTTACTTGGTAATAACATTGTAAATATATCAGCAGCTTCACTTGCAACAGCTTTTTTTGTAGAGTTATTATTACCCATTAAGATGGATGGTTATGGTCCCATTTTAGCAACGGTTGTTATGACAATCGTCATACTTGTTTTTGGAGCGGTATTGCCAAAGACTATGGCAAGTCAGAATCCAGAAAAGGTAGCTCAATTTATTGCCAGACCACTATATTTAGTTTATAAGGTATTAAGCCCTGTAGCTCAACCGCTCAATAATTTTGTTACACGTATAACAACTAAAACTCATGACGAAGAAGAAGAGAAGAAAGTCGTGAACTTAGTCACCAAAGAGGAATTGCAAGCTATGGCTGATATTTCTCTTGAGACAGGTGGGGTTAATAAAGAACAAAATGAATGTATCAAAGGTGTTCTTAATCTTTCTAATCTAAAAGTAAAAGATATCATGACACACAAAATGGATCTCTGTTACATAGATGAAACATCTACCATTGAACATATTAGAGGTTATATGGACAAAGGATATTCACATTTACCTGTATGTGTATCCGATAACAAACAGAAGATCATAGGTATTCTACATGTAAGGAATATCGCTTACATTGATCATATAGATGATATAAAAATATTAGAAATGATGTCGGAACCATTTTTTATCAGTTGCACAATGATCGTGGAAAACCTATTAGGTATTTTTTTTAAAGAAAAAGAAAGGCAAGTAGCCATTGTTACAGATGAGTTTGGCGAGGTTGCTGGTATTGTAACCATTGAGGATGTTCTGGAAGAAATCGTTGGTGACATTGCAGACGAGTATGATGTAAAAGAAGAGAAGACATTTGACATAGAAGATGGTAAAACCATTGTATTTGGTATCATGAAATTAACGGAATTCAATAAGAAATTTCAAACCAGATACATGTCATCAGATTCTACAACAATAGGTGGTTTTATTCAAGAGCAAATAAACACGATTCCATACAATAATGAAACCATTACTATAGATGATTGTGTCCTTAAGATTATTGATGTAGAGAATAATCGTATTAATAAAGTAGAAGTAAGTCAGGTTGTAGAAGATGTAAAAGAAGAGAAGATTTCCTAATATAGATAGTAGAAAGATGCAATGAGAATTGTACTTTCTGCTATTTTTTATATCGATTGATGTTGATGAAGTTTGTAATAGACCTATTGATATTGTCCATTAGATACATGAGTAAAATAGTAGTGGACTGTATGTATAAAAAGAATTAAACGTTTAACAAAATACAAAGAAATAAAATTGGGTATTGCAATAAAAATTCAAATAATATATAATAAAACTAAGAATAACACCAAAAAATAGACTGTTAGACTAATAAAACAGAAATTTTTTTTAAATAATTTTGTTAAACGTTTAAATTAATATGTATTTGATAAATAGTCTAATTTTAAGACAAAACATGTTATTAAAGTTAAAATGCCGTTACAAGTATTTAAAGGGGCATTGTTATTAAATGAAAACGATGCAACCCTTAAAATAAAAAATTAATCAACATGGTAGTGTCAATTTGGCACTACCACCAAAAATTAGGAGGGATTCAAATGAAAAAAAAGGTATTTTAAAAATGTGATTGCTTTCATAGTTTGTTTTACCTTAATGCTGACTTTTAACGGACTTAATATTCAGGCTGATACGACGAATGTTCAGTTGTACTCTTCAAAAATAATAACGACTTATACAGATCAAGGACAAATTACAGGGTATTATACAACTGGATACATATACATCAATAACTTAGACTACAATAAAAATGTTACCGTGCATTATACGTATGATGGTACCAATTGGTTAGATCAATCTGCAACTTATTTGAAAACGTTGGCAGATGGTTCTGAAGTGTGGACGTATTCAACACCAACTCAAGCATATTCACCTGCACACCAGTATACATACAATTGTAAATTTGCTATAAAATATGAAGTGAATGGCAACACCTACTGGGATAATAATGGTGGAAATGATTATTTTCTTCAACGTAGTAGTACAAGTTCCAACTATATTAATATTTTATCCAAAAGTGTTGTTAAGCTAGATAAGGCTGGACGTTCTTCCAACTCCATATATGGCTCTATTGTCTTAAAAGACTTAGGTTATGATAAAATAGTCAAAGTACGTTATTCAACAGATGGTTGGCAAACATTTCATGAAACAGATGCCTATTACCAACCTTCCTATGAGACAGATGTGCAGGTGTGGGAATTTAACACCATTAAGAACAGTTATATCCCTTGGAGCACGGGTGGAGAGTATGTCATCAAGTATACGGTAAATGGTATAACGTACTGGGATAATAATTTTGGATCTAATTATAGCTTCTCACCCACACAAGACCCGAATACACCATAAACCATTCGAGTAATAACGTCGTTCATTTAAACAGATAAAAGTTCTTTAACTTTTATCTGTTTTTTCTTTGTGCTTATTTTGATGAATTATAGAAGAAGAATTTGGGAGAAAATATATTATATGATATAAATTTAAAACAAATAGTATAAACTATATACAAAAATATTACTCGGAAATTAGATAAATATACAAAATAAAATAAATATATAGAAAAATGATACAATATGTGATATTATACCACTAAGAACCCTCACATTTTCTTAAGGACACTGGACACGTCTCATAATGTAAATGTAAAAAAAATTCTTGCTTGACTTCTCAAGTTTTCATTTAAGATCTAAAAATGAAATATGAAAATTCCATTGAAATTTAAACACAATTGATAGTGGCACCTGTAACCATAATACACCTAAGTTACCCATCAAAAGTAAATGTAGGAGTGGTTCTTCAATTTAAGCTAAAGGGTGATAATATGAACAAAATAGGTATCATATTCTTCTTGTGTACAATGCTATTACTAATAATAGGACCTAATTCCAAAGCATATGCTAAAACTTCTATTTCCGTATATTACAGATGCAGTGAGTCGAACACAATAACAAGTGCTATTAAACCTCATTTGCAAATTAAAAACAACACGTCAGATCCAATTCAGTTATCAAACATTACAATTCGCTACTGGTTTCAATTAGATGATGATGTAGAGAATGTGTTTAATTGTGACCATTCTGCAATACCCCCCCAATTATTTAACTCATAAATTTACAAATCAATATGTTGAAATAGGTTTTAAGGAATCAGCAGGTGTAATTGAGGCTGGATCAAATACAGGGAATATGCAGTTGAGATTTAATAAGAGCAATTGGTCAACGTATAACCAAGAAGATGATTATTCCTTTAATCCGTCCTTCACAACTTATAAGGAACATGTAAAAATAACAGGTTATGTCAATGGGGTTTTGAGTTTTGGAACAGAGCCTGATGGGTCTACCGCAGAGCCACACGAACCACAGCCCATAGGGATAGTAGGGGATGATGATTGGTTACATGTTGAAGGAAATCAAATAGTAGATCAACATGGGAATCCTGTTTGGTTAACAGGAACGAACTGGTTTGGTTTCAATACAGGAACCAATTGTTTTGATGGTATCTGGTCTTGTAATATGAAAAAAGCCTTAGATGAAATGGCCAATAGAGGAATCAATATTCTAAGAGTTCCCATATCCACAGAGATTCTTCATCAATGGTCAACGGGAGTATTCCCAAATCCGAATGTTAATACATATGCTAATCCAGAGTTAGAGGGTAAAAATAGTCTAGAGACATTTGACGCTTTTTTACAAGTCTGTAAAAGGAATGGCATGAAGGTGATGTTAGATGTTCATAGTGCTAAAACAGATGCTATGGGGCACTTTCACCCTCTATGGTACCATGGCAATATAACAACAGAAATGTTCTATGAAACGTGGGAATGGGTGGCAAATCGCTATAAAGATGACGATACGATCCTTGCATTTGATTTGCAAAATGAGCCTCACGGAAAAGCTTACCAAGATGATGATACAGCTATTTGGAACAATTCCAATTCAATAAATAACTGGAAAAAAAGTAGCTCAAACCTGTGCCAATAGAATTTTAGCCATTAATCCTAATATTTTAATTATTGTAGAAGGTATAGAGACCTATCCGAAGGAAGGCTTTAATTATTCCAGTAACAATGCAAAAAATTATTATGGCTGTTGGTGGGGTGGTAACTTGCGAGGTGTGAAAGATTATCCTATTGACCTTGGAGAAGGTCAAAACCAACTGGTTTACTCACCACATGATTATGGACCAGACGTTTATAAACAAAAATGGTTTTATCCAGGGTTTAATAAAAGCACATTGTATCAAGATGTTTGGAAAGACAATTGGGCTTATATAATGGAAGACAATATAGCTCCCTTATTTGTTGGAGAATGGGGCGGTAGTTTAAGTGGAGACAATGGCATTTGGATGCATGCTATAAGGGAATTCATGATCCAAAACAAAATCCATCATACCTTCTGGTGCTTCAATGCTAACTCTGGGGATACGGGAGGATTAGTAGATCATTCCTTTAAAAAATGGGATGAAGTGAAATATAATTTCTTGAAATCAGCTTTATGGCAAAATAGTCAAGGAAAATTTATTGGACTAGATCATAAGCAACCATTAGGTTCTAATGGTATAACAGTAACTGAGTTTTATAACCATTAATTTATTCTCATAAAAAGATAACATAAACCTCTTTGGTAATAATATAACCAAAGAGGTTTGTTATGTCAAATTATATCAATTCTAACGCCTGCTCTAAATCAATTATTAAATCCCTAGCATCCTCTATTCCCACAGAAATTCTCACCATATCTTTTGTAATCCCTGCTTCCGTTTGTTGTGCATCACTTAACTGTTGATGGGTTGTTGTTGCTGGGTGAATAATTAAGGACTTTGCATCAGCTACATTAGCTAGGTGGGAGAAGATTTCTAAGTTGTTAATCAAAGTCTTAGCAGATTCTATACCACCTTTTACACCAAAAGTAAAGATTGCTCCAGCTCCCTTAGACAGATACTTTTTAGCTAAGTCATAATAGGCATTATCCTCAAGACTGGGATAATTGACCCAATCAACCTTCGTGTGATTTTTAAGGAAGTCAGCAACTTTCTTTGCGTTTTCCACATGTCGCGCCATTCTTAATGATAGTGTCTCTAATCCCTGTAAGAATAAGAAGGAATTAAATGGACTAATAGCTGCTCCTGTATCTCGTAGTAATGTGACCCTAGCTTTTACGATGTAGGCTAAATTACCAAGTGCCTCAGCATAAACAATGCCATGATAACTTGGATCAGGTGATGTAAAACTAGGAAACTTCCCACTAGCTGCCCAATCAAAATTACCAGAATCCACAATGACGCCACCGATGGAAGTACCATGACCACCAATGAATTTCGTAGCGGAATGGACCACAATATCTGCACCATGCTCAATGGGTCGAACCAAATAAGGGGTAGCAAACGTATTATCAATAATTAATGGAAGATGATGGTCATGAGCCACTTTCGCCACAGCTTCAATATCAATAACATTGATTCGAGGATTACCGATAGTCTCTACATAGAGAGCTTTGGTCTTAGGCGTTATTGCTTTAGCAAAATTATCTGCATGATCAGGGTCTACAAAATGGGTTGTAATACCAAAACGAGGTAATGTATTGGCGAATAGATTATATGTACCGCCATAGAGAGTATTGGCAGCCACAATCTCATCACCTGTTCCTGCGATATTAGTAATAGCGTAAGTAATAGCAGCTGAACCAGAAGCCACTGCTAGAGCACCAACACCACCTTCTAGAGCAGCAATACGTTGCTCAAATACATCAGTGGTAGGATTCATAATCCGTGTATAAATATTCCCAGACTCACTCAAGTTAAAAAAAAGATTAGCTCCATGGTCAAAATCTTGGAATTCAAAAGATGTTGTCTGATATATAGGTACTGCTTTAGCACCTGTTGTGGGGTCTGCTTGCTGTCCCCCGTGTACTTGGATGGTATCAAAATTATATGTTCTACTCATGTTCATCTCTCCTTTTTTAATGTAAAGTATTAAAGCGTTGTTTGTAAAGTAACAAAAGATACTTATCATATTTTTTATTAGCTTTTTATCTTCATAATTGTTATAATATTCCTGTAGTAGCTAACACCATGAATAGGTATCTTAAAAATGATACATTTAATCAAATTATAGAGAAAAATGAATCAGTGAGGCAGATATGTTTCTAGTCTTAATGGAAATAAGAATAGCATATCTAAACGTTATCTTGATGATAACAGCTCACAGTTAATTAAAGTAGGATAAAAGAAAAACTCCTATAAATGAATAGGAGTATAAGATGTCGTCTTTATCTCCTCTTATCTTTCAGCTATTGCTGATGGAATTAGCACCTTGTACATGGTACAGGTTGCCGGGCTTCACAGGGCCAGTCCCTCTGCCACTCTCTATAAGAGATTAATTTCAGATATCATAACACAGATGTGAATGAATGTCAATTTCAAATTATGGTAAATTTTTTTCATGGGGTTGGACATTAGTAAATAATTTAATAAGGAGATGGTAAAATGCAAGTAAAATTATCCAATAACTTAGAGCGGCATATGAAGCTAATGAGAACATTAGTGGATAAGTTAGATAAGGTTTTTGACTATGTATCCATACTGGGTTCAGATGTATCCAGTAGAATATATAGTACAACAAGCAAAGGCGAATCAGTAAAGGATTCTGAATTCTTTTTTAGAGTGTGGCTATGTGGTTCGCGTTTATAATGGAACGAATTATTCAGAGCACTCATTCAATGAATTTTCGGTGGCATTATTGGATGAGATCTATGACGATATCTTAGCAGTAGGTACAACCAAATTTCAGAGGCTAAAGAAACAAGGGAAGACTGTTAATACATATTCTAAGTTAGAAGAAGAGACCATTAAAAAAGCATTCTATAGTGAACTAGAGATTGAACCAGATTCTGTGTCTGCAGAAGAGAAACTGGAGAAATTATCAGCAATTAAGGATAAAGGCATGGAGATGGCTGAAGAACTTATTGATATTCGAGTTGCTTATCATGAGACGCAAGTATCTAAGGTATTCATATCTAAAAATAAAGAACTCAGCCAAGCGTATACATATGGAATGGGCATTTTTGTTGCATTTGCTAAGAGTGAAGATATGGTTCAATATACTTTTGATACGGTATCGGGACTTAAAGGCGTTGAATTATTGGATGAGCTAGAAGAAAAGAGTCAGAGTGTTGTTCACGATGCTGTAGCTTTGCTTAATGCAGAATGTGTTGAGCCTGGTGAATATGATATTATTTGTAGTCCAAAGGTAACAGGGGTGATTGTTCATGAAGCTTTTGGTCATGGTGTGGAAACAGACATGTTTGTAAAAGACCGTGCAAAAGCACCAGAATACATGAATAAGAAAGTTGCTGCAGATATGGTGACCATGAAAGATGGTGTAAAATCATTTCCCAGTTCAGCAACCTATTTCTTCGACGATGAAGGAACCATTGGTAATGATACAGTCATCATAGAAGATGGCATATTAAGATCAGGCATATCGGATATATTGTCAGCAAATGTCTTAGGAACTAAGCCTACAGGAAATGGTAGAAGAGAAAGTTTTGAGAGAAAAGCTTATGCAAGAATGACCAATTCATATTTTGAAAAAAGGTCAGGATGAATTAAGTGATATGATTGCATCCATTAAACATGGCTATTTACTGGAAAACTTACGGAGTGGTATGGAAGACCCTAAGAATTGGGGGATTCAAGTGGTTGTTCACCTTGGTCGAGAAATCAAAGATGGAAAATTAACAGGAAAAATCGTATCGCCAGTTTATCTTACAGGCTATGTTCCAGAGCTTCTACAGTCCATTACCATGATGTCTAAGGATTTTGTAATATGTGGTGGTGGTGCGTGTGGTAAGGGACATAAAGAAATTGTAAAAACCACTGATGGTGGACCATATATCAAAGCCAAAGGGAGGTTATCATAATGATTAATGTGATTAAAGGTTTATTAGAGAAGAATCATGATATATCGGATTGGAGTATTCATGAAACACATACCATATCCGAAGAATTGTTTTTTATTAAGAAAGCTATTGATATGAATCGCTCGAAAGACGTGAGGCATTATCGTATCACTGTATATGTAAATGTAGAAGATGGGGGTAAAACCTTCACAGGTATGGCAACTTATCGCATTCATCCTACCATGAACGAGCAAGAGATTGATCAAGTGATTAGGAATGCTACATTTTCTGCTCGATTTGCTAAAAACAAAGCTTTTCAGTTAGTAGACCCTTCAGAGACCCAAGTTACCGCACCGGATAAACTATCGAAGGTAGCATTAACAGAAGGTGTACTTGCCATAAGTGATAAGTTATATATACCAGACCAACATGAACATGGTTTGATTAATTCTTCCGAAATATTTGTGAATCATACCTATCATCGTATTATGAATTCAAAAGGTGTTGATGTGTCCTATCAAAACCAAGAATGTGTACTAGAAGTGCTTACCCAATGGAAAGAAGGCAATCAAGACGTCGAAATCTACGATGAGTATCACTATACAGATGTTGATATGGCAATTGAAGAACGTATTGAGGAACAATTAATGCGCGCAAAAGGTAAATCCCAAGCAAAACCCATGCCACTTTTAAAAGATATACCCATTATTTTAAGGGCTACAGAAGCGAAAGAAATCCTTAACTATTATGTTAGACATGCTAATGCTATGAGCGTATATGAAGGCATATCACAATTTGAACCTGGGAAATCAATTCAAGGCGATGTAAAAGGTGATTATGTCCATATTACCCTTAACCCAATGATGGCGAATTCAACAAAATCTGCACCTGTAGATGGAGATGGCATGGTATTATCTAAAGTTGACCTCATAACAGATGGGGTTCTTAATGGCTATCATGGAAGTAATCAATATGCCCAGTATCTAGGTATCCAGCCAACAGGTCATATTGAAAATATAGAAGTAGGATCAGGATCAAAGGCTTATGAAGATATGAAAAAAAGAACCTCATATTGAAATACTCTCCTTTTCATCATTTGATGTGGAAAGTGTTTCGGGTAGTTTTGGTGGTGAGATACGATTAGCACGATATTTTGATGGAAAGAACTACCAAACATTGACGGGGGGGGTTCATTATCAGCCCACATTAAGGAAATTCAAGAAAACATGTATTTTACTAAAGAAATGGAGCAAGTGGATCATTACTTCGGTCCAAAAGCGCTTACATTTGTTGGTTACATCGCTTCCGCATAATGGGAATCTTATGGAAATAATAAAAAAGACTTTGTGTTAAGGCTTGATATGGTTTATAATAGGGATAGGAGGTGGAAGGCATGAAAAAAAAACTTGCACTTACTATCCAATATCGTATTCTATAGTGCCATTGCAGTATCTGTCTTTGCACTGGGAAAAACCTATTATGATAGAAGTCAATTACCATCTGGCATTTGCCCAGTTGATGATAATAATAATATATTAACTGTTGGTATCATTCTAATTATCGTGTATTTATTCATTAGCGGAATAGAGTGGTGGATGAAGAAAAAAGAAAAATAAAGATTCATATTACCTAGCTTGGCAATATGAATCTTTTTTATTACACTTATTCAGTAGAGTGAGTATAACACCTACCATTGAAGCTATGATGATTAATTTTTTCACTATATAACCTCCTCAGTTAATTAAGGAACAGCTTAAATATTAGTTCTCTTAATAAGAAAGTTCTGCTTTCTAAGCTGATAAGTACATTATAGAGCTTGTTTATTAACTAGCCGTAAAAGAATGATTAAAGATGCATTAGATTATGGTTTCCATAATATACTTTTTAAGAGGTGAGATTATGGGAAATATGTTTTCTTTTGTGGTTAGTTTAAGTACAGGTGTCATCGGCTTAACACTAGGAGTCTTTTTGACATATACATTATCAAACAAGGGTAAGCGATTTGAAGGAATGATGCTTGCTTTTACCGCAGGTCTTATGTTATCCATCGTATGTTTTGAACTCTTACCAAAAGCATTTGAAGTAGGCGGACTAGAAGTTGGTCTTATTGGTATATGCGTAGGTATCGCTATGGTCATTCTCATTGAACACTATCTGGATCATGACCATCATCAACATTTGCCTGTAAATTATCATAATATGTACATAAGAAGTGCCATTCTCTTAGCCGTTGCCTTTTCTATTCATAATATTCCAGAAGGTATTGCCATTGGGTCGATGCTTTCACTTTCGCCAGAAGAAGGACTCTATTTTGCCTTTGCTATATTAGTACATAATGTACCGGAAGGTATGATCATTGCGTTGCCACTGAAAAAAAGTAAGGTTAGCGTATGGTATTCATTAATTATTATCATTATTATAAGTCTATTCATGGGTTTTGGTGCTATTGTAGGCATATCTCTCAGTAACATATCAGAGATATACATATCTCTGTCATTAGCTATAGCTGGTGGTATTATGCTGTATGTGACTACGGGAGAAATTATCGTAAAATCCATGAACCAGTGGAAAGGCAGATCTATTTCTCTAGCCATCATATTGGGCATCTTACTTGGTGTCATCCTTTCTCATCATTAAAAAATAGCATAAAGTATAGATGAAATTCTATTGTGGCTATTAAAAAATCGTAAAATATCTTATGATAACCATGCCTTCTATTGGGTATAATAATTCTAAACATGACCGAAGTCACTCTTGTTTTAGCTAACAGACAAAGAAGGAAGAGACCATGAAGAAAAAAAATTGAAAACTACTACGGACGATCATTAAGACGATTTCTTAAAATTGTAAATCCTATCAAAAAGCTATTCATCGCTACAGATTGTGAAGTGCATGTATTTAATAATTATCATGCTGTTGAATTATTAAAAAAGCATGGTTATAAACAAGAATATCGCTTTTTTATCAGGTATCTTAAGGAGATTGATAAAGGCTCTGTTTGGGCTGACCAAGATTTTAAAAGCGTTACCCACTTTTATAATCCTCATATGAAACGAGGACTATTTGGTCATAGAAACTCCCTAGACCTCACCATGGATTATTACAATATTGCTCTCAGGTTATGGGAGATTGGTAAAAAGAATGATAGTATGTTCTATCTAGGAGCATGTGTCCATATCATTCAGGACCTTACCATTAGTCAACACGTGAAGATTAGGCTCTTGAATGGTCATCGGCAATACGAAAATTATGTGAAATACACCCATGACCTCGTGAAGGAATATGTAGCCACCAAACCTCCTATACGTCTCAAATCACCAGAAGCATATGTGGAGCATAATGCTATGCAAGCCCTAAGGATAGAGAAATGGGTGAAGAAGATACCGAATATCAAACATCAATTCTACCACAAAACCCTCTATACATTACCCTTGGCGCAACGAACCACTGCTGGTTGTTTGCTCTTATTTGTGCATGATAACTTGGAGAAACAATAGAATCACGAGCATTTTATTAAGCTTTGATGAGATTTCTAGATGAGATTGGCTAAAAATATATCATGTAATCCTAAAAAATTGACATAAATAGTTGGACACCCCCATATAATGTATTGAAGTAAGAACTGAATAGACATAGCGTGTAACTAATTCGATTAGGCATGAGTTGATGAATAAGAAAAAGATATTCTTATGATTGAACCCATGCTTTTTTTGTCGTATTTGAAAGTTCACTTTCTATTTTTCTTGAAATGTTTTACGTAGGCGATGCCATTCATTCTTACTAACGTGTAATCAAAAACAAGTTCTGCGCATCCTACTTGTTTTTGAATGATTATTAAGAGGATTTTTAGAGAAATTCTCAAAAAATTGGAGGGGTATCATGAAAAATGCATTTGGTTCATTGCAAAAGGTAGGAAAGGCATTAATGTTACCTGTAGCGGTTATGCCCATAACAGCGCTACTTTTGAGACTGGGTGTTCTGTGGGAAATTGACATTATGACACAAGCTGGAGATGCTATTTTTAGTAACTTAGCAATTTTATTTGCGGTTGGTATTGCTTTTGGATTAGCTAAGAATAACCACGGTGCAGCTGGATTAGCAGGTCTAGTTGGTTACTTCACCATTACAAAAGTAACACCAGCGGCATCTGTGTTATTTGGAATTTCGGAAGAAGCTTATGTCTTGAATAATAATATTCTCATGGGTATTATTGCAGGTATTATGGCAGGATTATTGTACAACAAATTCTATAAAACGAAGTTACCTGATTGGCTAGCTTTCTTTGGTGGTAAACGTTTTGTTCCTATTGTGACATCCATCGTGAGTATCTTTGTTGGTCTAATTCTTGGTCTTGTATGGCCAGCATTTGAATCGGGATTCAATGCGACTGGAGAATGGATTATTGGGGCTGGAACTGTAGGTGTGTTCTTATACGGCTTATTGAATCGACTACTTATCCCATTAGGTCTTCACCATGTTGTTAATACCTTTGTATGGTTTACCTTTGGCACATATAATGGTGCTTCAGGTGAAATTAACCGTTTCTTGGCAGGAGATCCAACAGCGGGTACCTTCCTTGCCGGTTTCTTTCCAATAATGATGTTCGCACTTCCAGCTGTAGCATTGGCAATCTACACCACAGCCAAGAAATCCAACCGAAAAGTCATTGGAGGCATGCTACTTTCTGTAGCCTTTACATCATTTTTAACAGGTATCACAGAACCTATTGAATTCATGTTTATGTTCCTTGCACCTGTATTATATATCATGCATGCTATCTTAACAGGTGTTGCCTTAGCGATATGTCAGTTATTAGGATGTTTACATGGTTTTGCATTCTCGGCTGGAGCTATTGACTACTTCTTGAATTTCAATATAGCAACCAAGCCAGTCTTGCTATTAGGAGTAGGTATTGTTATGGGGGTTGCCTATTACTTAATCTTCGTTCTGCTCATTAAGAAACTTAATCTACCTACACCAGGTAGAACAGATGATGAAAGCGGTGATGAGCGTATTATTAAAGAAAAAGGTGTTCGAGAGATTGCGAGACAATACATTGATGTATTAGGTGGTCGGGACAACATTGTTGAAGTTGACGCCTGTATTACACGACTTCGACTTACGCTGAAGAATAATGAAACAGTAACTGTTGAAGCCTGTAAGGCTCTTGGTGCCAGTGGTCTTATTAAGCCTAATAATCGTAATATCCAAATTATCGTAGGTATCAAGCAGAGATTATTGCTGAGGAGATTAAAGAATTATTATAGCTAACAGATTAAATTTGGAGATGTGATCAAGTCGATAACATTTAATATAGAGAATAAAGGATGATGGGCAGTTATCGACTTGATACGCATCTTATAGTAGGGGAGGACAGATCATGTTTGGTTTTAAGGGAAAGAAAATGCATGATATAACGTTACATGCACCTATAAAAGGGAGAGTCGTACCATTAGAGGAAGTACCAGATCCTGTATTTTCACAGAAAATTATTGGGGATGGATTTGCCATTATACCTTCAGCAGGTCTTGTATGCAGCCCATGTAAAGGACGCTTAATGCAGATATTTCCTACCAATCATGCTATTATGATTAAAACCAGTGAAGGGCTTGAATTAATCATTCATCTGGGGATTGATACAGTTGAACTGAAGGGGAAGGGTTTTAAGCGTCTTGTGGAACCCGGTAGGGCAATAAAGCTTGGACAGCCATTAGTAGAAATGGATCTTCAATACATTAGAGATCAAGAAAAAGACATTATTTCACCCATTATTATTACACCCTTTGATCACGTAAAAAATATAAAAATTTCATATAAGCATTGTCATATAAAAGATGAGATATGCAAGCTATCCGTTGCACAATCTATATGATAGAGGTGATTGCAAATGACCAGTGTAGTAGTAAACAATGAAACAGGATTACATGCGCGACCTGCTAGTGCTTTTGTTCACTTAGCAAAAAAAATATACGTCAAGCATCCAAGTTATCAAAGATGGTAAGACATATGATGGTAAAAGCATCATGAGTATTATGATGGCCATGATCATAAAAGGGGATAGAATACAGATTCACGCAGATGGAGAAGATGCAGAAATAGCTGAACAGGATATGATCGCTTTTGTTAGAACCTTAAAAGAATAGATGATGTAGTCATTGGGTATTAGATGCGCAATGGCTACTTTTTTTGTGGTATAGGAAAGTACTGCGTTTTGCTTGCAAGGTACCATACTTTCCTATACCATCTGAAACGTATGCAAAGCATACTTTCTTGTAGGAATAGCCTTATTTTGAGATATCCATAGTATTGACATATTTAGATTCAAATGATATAATGTTTCCCAAAAGCGCAAACGGTTGCGCATACAAAAAAATGACAATAAAATTGACTTATATGAAGGCAGGGATATAGATGGAGAGATGTGCCATATTTCATAAGGCAAAGAGCAACGATGCTTATGCTTATGATAACAATACATTACATATTAAAATTAGAACGAAAAAAAGATGATGTGGACAAGATTACACTTATATATGGTGATCCATATGATTATAAGGATAATAGTATATCAGGAAACTTAGCTTTATCTAGTAGTAGTTGGAATACAACAAGAATGGTGATGAAAAAAAATAGGTTCAGATGGTGCATACGATTTATGGTTTGCTAGTATATCACCACAATGGCGAAGGGTGAAGTACGCGTTTCTACTTGAAGATCAAGAAGATACTGTTTTATACGGTGAGAGAAAAAACAGTGAACATACATGGTGAAACAGACATAGAATTATATAACGTATCTAATTATTTTGCTTTTCCATTTATTAATCCAATAGATATTTATCAAGTACCTAGTTGGGTAAAAGATACAATCTGGTATCATATCTTTCCTGAGCGGTTTTGGAATGGTGATACGTCAAATGACCCTGAAGGAACAAAGCCTTGGGGAGATGCTATAGAGAATGTATATGATGATTTTGGTGGGGATTTACAAGGAATCATTGATCATCTAGATTATTTAGTTGATTTGGGAATTAATGGAATTTACTTGAATCCTATATTTTTAGCAGGGTCTAATCACAAATACGATACCATAGATTATTTTAAAATAGATCCACAATTTGGTGATGAAAAGACATTTAAGGAGCTCATAGATGAATGCCATAAAAGAGGGATTAAAGTCATGTTGGATATTGTATTTAATCACTGTGGCTTCTATTTTGAAGAGTTCCAAGATGTAGTTAAGCATGGTATGCAATCCAAATACCGTGATTGGTTTCACATAAAAGATTATCCAGTTATAGAACAGACAGAAGACCTAGGTGTCAATAAAGCATTGAATTATGATACTTTCTCATTTACACCTTTGATGCCTAAACTCAATACTGAGAATGAAGAAGTTAAAGCCATGTTATTGGAGGTTATTCAATATTGGTCAGAGAACTTCAACGTGGACGCATGGCGCCTTGATGTGGCTAATGAAGTGGATCATAATTTTTGGCGAGAATTTAGACGTGTAGCAACTACGATTAATCCATCCTGTTTTATACTAGGGGAGATATGGCATGATGCAACGCCTTGGCTACAAGGGGATCAATTTCATTCTGTTATGAATTACCCTCTAACAGATGCAATATTGGACTATTTTGCAACAGATACTATGTGTACAGAAGAATTTAAAGAGGCTATTAACCGTACTAATTTTACCTATACGTTCAATATTAATGAAACCATGTATAATCTCTTAGATAGTCATGATACAGCACGTGTGATGCATATAGCTGGGGAAGAGATAGAAAAAGTTAAACAAGCGTACCTATTTATGTTTACCCATGCTGGTACACCTTCTATCTATTATGGTGACGAGGTGGGGATGACAGGTGGAACAGATCCTGATTGTCGTCGTTGTATGGTATGGGATGAAGAGAAGCAAGATAAGGACATGCTGACATTTATGAAGAAATTGATTGCCATTCGAAAAGAGAATCCAGTCCTTGGTCATAGTAGCATTATAGAATGGTTAAGCCCTAATGATGAAGAAGATGTATTGATTTACAAGAAGTCAAATGAAGAAGAAACCATCTACGTGGTTATTAACCGTTCCAAAGAAAGTAAGTCCATTCAGTTACCAGATGCGATGCAGCATAAAGTGTTACACGAGTTGTTAGTAGATAGTGATATGGTACTAAAAGAAACATGCCAGCTTACAGGATTTTCGTACCATGTTTTCTTAGAGAAGTTGAATTAAATAAAGATATTAAGCCATCTTACCCTAAATGTTAGGGTGAAAGATGGCTTTTTTTTCTAAGTAAATTATATTTTTATTGAATAAATATTATGAAATGATATATTAATAGCGAATGATAGGAAGATTAAGGCAAATAAAACAAAACAGCCTATTGTAATGGCTTAATTAATGAAATGCAAGATATTTGTACAATAGTGTGAATGGGTGTTATAATATTGATTAGCGTCATTATTCAAAAATTAAATCAAATGAGGGATGCTTATGCAAGGAAAAGAACTATCATTAGCTGACCCACCTATTATCGTACGTTTACACATTGCCTATCCACTTGCTATTCTACTTCAAGATGATGACTGCATGCCTTGGTTCTATTCTCACTACATCCAATTACTATGCATAGATGATGTAGAGAGTCATTACAACATTGATTTTAGTTTTGATGATACAGGTGTCGAATGGTCAGGTTGCTATTGGCTATCGAGCATGATGATGAATAAGGTCATGTTGGATGCAAATAAGATAGCCCTACGAGACTTTATCAAATCCAGTATAGACCAAGAGTATTATGTGTATACCCACGCAGATGATTATTACATACCCCATCGCGAATCATTTCAGATTGAACATTATCGTCACGTTATTCTTATATTTGGCTACCATGAAGAAGACCAAAGTTATGACATAATAGGTTTTGATGAAAAAGGCCAATATCGCACATCTAAAGTAAGCTATGACACATTTGATCAAGCTTACCCTATGGACTCACCTTATGACCCTCTTGTATTACTTCGAAAACGTCAAAGTGGACATTACGACTTTGATTGTCAACTAGTTGCCGAACAACTGGATGATTACCTAAATAGCAGAAACCCCATAGAGCGCCACCGAATCTTCCGAAATCCAGGGAAGGATTATGTCTATGGCATGACTGTTTATAAGCGCCTTAGAAGATATTTAGAGCGCTTAATGTTAGAAGATATTTGGTGTGATTTTCGTAACTTGCATCTTGTATGGGAACATAAAAAAATGCATGTTAAGGCGCATCCAATATATGATAGAACATGGCTATCTTAGCAGTAATATGGGATATGACATGGATTATGAAGTCATTGAACGTAAGTCTGTTAAGATGCGCAATATGATGATGAAATTTGCAGCAAGGAAAGATCCTCATATTATTCAGCGTATCATGGATATGTTAGATACCATGGTTGAAGATGAGCGGGTTATCTTAACCCGCATATTAGAGGAGATACGCAACTGACATCAAGTACAGTTTAAGAATGGGGGATGTAGATGGCGATTATTGAAGTCGAACACCTTAGTAAAACCTTCAAGTATTATAAAAAAAGGTGTAGGTGTGAAACAATCCATAGGCAACTTATTCCATCGAAAAACATGGGAAAAGGAAGCCGTGAATCATATTTCATTTGAAATAGAAGAAGGAGAGATTGTAGGTTTCTTAGGACCAAATGGAGCAGGAAAGACAACAACCCTTAAAATGTTATCAGGTATACTCTACCCAACAGATGGTAAGGCATCTGTCATGGGCTATATACCTTGGGAACGCAAAAAAGATTTCAAACGACAATTCTCAATTGTCATGGGGCAAAAAAGTCAACTCTGGTGGGATCTTCCTGCTAATGAATCCTTCTTTCTTAACAAGCATATCTACGAAGTTGAAGAAGGCGTTTATGAACATATGGTATCTGAATTAGCTGAGTTGTTAGATGTGAAAGAATTACTAGATGTTCAAGTTAGACGTCTATCTTTAGGAGAAAGAATGAAGATGGAAATTATTGCTTCTCTTCTTCATCAACCAAAGGTGATCTTCTTAGATGAGCCCACTATTGGTTTGGACATGTTGTCTCAGAAAAAGATACGGGAATTCATGCGTTATTATAACGAGCAAACCAAGACAACTGTTATTTTAACAAGTCACTACATGCATGATATTGAAGACCTGTGTAAGCGAGCTATCATTATTAATCAAGGGCATCTTGTCTATGATGGTAAGCTTAGAGAAGTGAATGGGTTATTTGCTCATAAGAAAGTGATTACATTACAATTTGAAACCTATGTAAAGGAAGATGTTTTAGCATATTATGGTATCATCAAGTCCTATGATGGTTATGATGTGAAGATTGAGGTGGACAAGCAAAATATTAATCAACAAGCAAAAGACATCTTGGATCGGTTTCCTGTGGTTGATTTTACCATTGAAGATATGCCTATTGAAGAAGGAATAGCCTTGCTCTATGACAAGGAGATTATAATAGATTCAAATCATACAGCAGGATAATGGGAGAGGAGGTATGTATATGTCTAGTCATATAGATCGGTTAAAGGTTATCGTTAATAAGTGGCTTAACCTTGATGAAATTGGATTAGCAGCTATAGAAGAGGATGAATTATTAAGTGAGCATGGTCTTAATTCATTAGGCACCATGGAAGTGGTGGTAGCTATTGAAGATGCTTATGACATTGAAATTGAAGATGATGATCTGATCGTTGAAGAGTTAGGGACATTGAGAAAGTTGAATCAACTGGTCATGAGATACCTCTCTTCTAAAGGCGAATGATACTTGCTCTAAGCTTTACCAAGTATAGATGACAACGAAAGAGGTTCGTGAAGATGAATCAATTGAACAAGGATAAGGATGCATCGGGAAAACACTGTTATTTTGCAAGTTTGTGTCACGTGTTGAGGAAAGAGCAGCCCAATATAACAGAAGCTATGACCTATTTTGTAGGTGATGGGTTGCAGTTATCTTATAAAAGTGGGTTTTGTTTTGAGTGGGATACCTATAACAGCCAGGTATTATCTACCTTAGGAAAAGTATTCAGCATACCAGTAAATTATTGCTTTGAGTTGCAAGAAGAACAGGTATTAGAAGAACTACAAGAAGGGCTGCAAGTAGGTGGGGCTGTAGTGGTATTCATTCATAGCAAGTATTTAGATTATCACCCAATCTATGCCAATAACCCTAATCGTACCCATGCGATCATTCTCAATGAAATAGACATAAAAAAATCATAATACCTCTATAAGTGATACTTTATTATTAGATGATGGTGGTAACATTCACACCTATGAAGGGGATTATTCTATAGAGCGTTTATTAGGAGGCATATGGGGATGGGCTTATTTTGAGGGAAATATGTATCAAGAAGCACTAGGTCTAGAAGAACTTCATAGATTAGCCATAGCACGAATGGAAGTTTTTTTTAGCAGAAGGGTTACAGATAGATGGCAACTATATAGGTTTAGCAGCTTATAGCCAATATATGAAACAGTTGATTCTGTTAGATAGCGTACCGGATATAGATTTCAAGAATGTCTGTGGAAAGATCTATTATCGTTTACGCATGGGTTCCATAGTGACCCTATTAGAATATCTATATGATTTTGTAGATACGTATGATGGTTATGAAGATGTTGTAAAAGAGCGGTTATTACAAACCATCCATTCTCAACATATGGAGTGGAAGAAAACCATGTTGAATATCTATAAGATGGGGATTCGTGGCAAGAGACAGATGATTGAACCTATAAGCAAGAAAGCCAGTAATCTTATTGATCAAATGGCTAATGTGATGGAGGAGATTATCACTTTGTATCAAGAAAAGGTCAATAGAGTTAAGGAGGAAATGTGATGAGACGTATGTACAGCTATTTTATGATTGGTTTTATCCGAGTATCCTACGTCTTTTTTCTTCATCTTATTCTATCCCTTATATGCTCTGAATAAATGGATTATAAAAAGCAGATGAAGAAGAATCCAAGGTATGTCAGTTGGTATGTAAGATTGGCAGAACAGCATCCTTTTTTTTATACGACGTAGGTACTTTTTTTTCTCAACTATCCCATGCCAACGAAAGTCTATGATATTTTACCCCCCCCTTATGGGTAGGGTCTTACAGGTAGGTTGTGGTACAGGGCTATTAAATAAACATCAACGCCGAGGGACTCATATTGAATGGATTAATCTGGACGTGAATGAACATGCCTTACAATATGGACTAAAGAAAAAGAGATTTAAAGATGTCTTACACGCAGGGATTTACGATGTACCATTGGAAGATAAAAGTGTGGATATCATTATCTTTGCCAGGTGTTTTCATCATATTAGAAATCAAAAGAAGACCTTTCGAGAGTGTGAGCGACTTCTAAAGGATGGTGGGAAGATCATTGTAACAGATCCGATTATATTGGAAAACAAGGAGGTAGTGAAACATATGTCTTCAGGTTACATGGTGAATTCGTCTATTGATGGTGTTATCTGGCGGTTTACTGAGGAAGCATGAAGAAACGTATTCAGAAATCATTACCCCATGGACTAATCATGACCAAGATGACCAGCCACAGACAACTTCATATGTCCAATTATAATCTAAGATATCCTCAAACAGATGCACTCGTTATTATAGAGAAAAATCCCATGGGCGAAGGTAGAGAATCAGATATATCTTATATAAGCTAAATGACATAGTGGCTAATTGTAGAATATGGAGAAAAAAAATTACATAGAGGAAGGATGAGCAGTATGCAAGAGATGATTATTAATATTATTGCAGAAGTAAAGGACGATGAAGGGTTGGTGGACAAGTTATCAGGTGCAACAGATATAAATGCATTAGGCATGGATTCTTTGCAGATGTTGAATTTCATGTTAATGGTTGAAGATGAATACGATATTGAAATTGACTTTGATGATTTTAATTTTGCAGATATTGGTTCGATCGATGCTTTCTGCCAATTTATTCACCGTAACATGCTAAAAGATGCTTAAGGAGGGGATTTTTTTTGACTAATCAGCATGAAACAACATCGGTCATTCTAGGCTCTTTTAATGCTGAGGATTATCTAAGAGGAGATGATTTAGCTAAGTTACCAGCCATTCCAGATATGGCGTCAGCAAGGATTGTATCTGCCATGGATGAATTATTATTTGTCTTAAGTAAACCAGATGATGTGGTATTGACAAGGCATTCTATGAACGCTACTCATATGCGCTATCTTCGAGATATAGGCTATCGTTTTAGTAATAATAGCTATGACCTTAGATTATTGGAAGAGGATAAGAAAGAGCCAAGTATCTTTCAATTGGTTATGGCACATGCCGATGAGATCCGTTCGTGGTTACCTAAGGAAATCAAATTAGAACCATTTGCGGTATTACCCTTAGTAGAAGAGATGAGTCAATTACTAGGGGTACAAGGGAATTATCCATCGATGGATGTGATTAAGAAAGTCAATTCTAAGATCTATTCTACCAAATTACGTAAAACCTTTGGGTTAATGGATCATAGCTGTATTGTAGAGGATACAGATGCCATGATGACAGAGGGCATGAAATTGTTAGGTGATTACCCAGAAGGTATCTTAATAAAAGATACTTATGGTGTATCGGGACGAGGTAATATTCATATACCTAATGAACGTATCTTACACCGAATTGTTTCATACGTAAAGCGACAAGTAAAAAAAAGGAAAGCAAGTATTATTTATTCTAGAGCCTTATTATAAAAAAGAGACGGATTTTTCCAGCCAATTCTTTGTGAATGAAAACGGGGATTTTGAACTATTATCTGTGCAGAAATTGATTAATCAAGATTTTGCTTATGTAGGGTCTTATTCTGCTGATGAAGCCTTTATGGCTGATTTAGAAGAGAAAGGCTATTTTGACCAGATGCGTGTGATTGGAGAAGCTTTACATGGTGAGGGATATTATGGCGATGTGTGTGTGGATTCCATGGTTTTAGAAGATGGTGATATATACCCCATGGTTGAAATCAATGCACGTAAGTCCATGAGCCTCATAAAGCATCATATTGATACTTATGTGGAGAAGTTCTCCCTTGATAATATTTTTTTTCATACGTTGCTTTTCTTAGTGAGAGTGATATGAGTTTTCATGATCTCATGGATCGTCTAGAAGAGGAAAAATTATTGTTTCGACCAGAGAGAGGTTATGGCATCTTACCATTAACAGCCAATACACTCTTTATTAATCGTGAATATGACGATCAACATCAGGTAAAGAAAGCTTACAGAGGGCGTTTCTATATGGCTGTTGTGGGTAGTGATATGGAACAGATGCAAGATTTATTAAAACAAGTTAAGGCACAATTTCATAGATTGGATTTGAATATTCAATAAATATATGGGGTGAGAGAATGGATCATAAAAAAGTAACCATCTTATGTTCAGGATTTGGACTAGGATTCTATATACCGGGATTACTGGTGCGAACGTTGTTAAAGAAAGAAAAAATTAGATGTGGCAACAGATGTTTTTTGAGAATTATATGCAGAGTGAAAAAAAAGAGAAGATTAATAGCAGTAAAAAAGCATATCATGATAATTTCTCCATGGCATTACTGGTACAACGTATACCCATTGATATTCGAGAGAGTCTTGATTATAACAAAATTGATAAGTTGTTAGCACAATGGGAAGCAGAAGATAGACGGCATTTTATTGTCTTATCAGGTCATTGGGTTTATATCATGGATGCTTATCGAGAAAAGATGGGAGAGAAGTCAATCCACGTGGATTTACTCTATGTGGACTCAGCCTTATCGCCTTCCTGGAAAGGGCTTAAAAAATATAACCCAACCTACAATGAGACCTACCATGATAGCTGGTTATTCAATGCCAAAACCATGACCATACCTTATCGCATACCTGTAGGTGAAGAAACGCCTGTTCCTTATGAGGAGCGAGAGGACCGTTTTGTTATTCACGGTGGTGGATGGGGCATGGGTACCTATCAGAATAAAATACCAGAGCTTCAGAAGCTATTTGAGCTGGATGTGGTAGCTTATGAGATGCATGAGACGGAGAACCGTAAGAAAGGGAACCGATACTTTATTAATCAGCCTACATGGAACCCTTGGGATAGAGGGCCGACTGACTATGAATTTCCACCATTTAGCCAGGTGGTGGATGGCGCTCCAGTGTTCTCTAATCGACAGGATTATCATCGTCTATATGATGTGATTAGATCTGCCAAAGCTATCATTAGTAAACCGGGAGCAGGTACTTTAATTGATTCTTTAGCATCCGCTACACCTATTATTATGGTGGATTGTTTTGGTGCCCATGAGAAAAAGAATTATGCCCTGTGGGAGAAGATGGGTTATGGCATACCCTATGAAAAGTGGGAAGCATCTGGTTATGACATGGGCTTATTAGAAGAACTTCACAATAATCTACTGACAACCATGAACGAACCAAAGCATTATGCAAGAGATTACATAGCTAGATACGCTTTAGCATAGAAGGGTGATGGATATGAATCCTAAAAGTAATACCAAATTAGATGAAAAGTCTTTTGAAGTACTAAAAAAAAACAATGAAAAGTATTGCAATAGCTAATCGGAAACGCCATAATAACCCAACTTATGCCACAGAGCTTCCAGAATCCATAGCAATTAAACTAACCAATCGGTGTAACCTGCGTTGTGCTCATTGTTATCAATGGAATGAATCAGGTTATCATACCTATATGGATAAAACGTTACAAAACTCGGATATTGATCTAGGGATTGTGAAGAAGGTATTAGATGAGACCAAAGATATGAAGTCAAGGTTGTATCTATGGGGAGGTGAGCCACTCATATATAGAGAGTTTCATGCCTTAGCTGATATGCTTAAAGAAGACCCTAGAGAAGTAATTATTTGTACCAATGGCATATGCATCGAACAACATTCGGATGATCTGTTGGCTATATCAGATAACTTAGAATTTCTCATTGCAGTGGAAGGATTTCGGGAAGAGCATGATGCCATTCGTGGAAAAGGTACCTATGATCTAGTCATGGAACAGATCGATTTACTCCTTGCTAAACGTAAGGAAGGGAAGTTTCTTGGTAAGATTACGATTCATACCATGATTAATGAAGCCATGATACCTAAGCTCTATGATCTCATGATTGCATTTGAAGAAAAGGGAATCGATATGGTCTTTCTATGTTTTCCATGGTATATCAGTGATGCACTTTCACAAGAGATGGATACGTTTTTTCAGACGCATTTTAGCTGGCTGGAGATGGAGGAACATAAGAAACCAAGTTGGCATGCTTTTAAGTACCGTCTGAATCCAGATTGTGTTAGTTCTTTAGTGGAGGAACTTGGGCGGATTAATGAACGTGTATGGCAGATGCGCATACGTTATCAACCTGATTTGGCCTCCCATGCCATTGAAGATTTTATACTTGGTGGTGATATGAAAGAGCATTGTCATCATCAGTGCCTAGCTTTATCCAATCGGATGGATATTACTCCAGATGGTCATGTATCCGCATGTAAATTATTTTCTGAGTTCTATGTGGGAGATCTAAATGAGATGAGTGTAAGCGAGATATGGCATAGTGAGGCATTTCAGAAGATGCGAGAAGTCATTAACGGTCAGGGTCTAATGCCTGTGTGTTCCAAATGTAATGTGCTGTATTTACATGGACATTAGACTTAAGATGAACATAGGAGAGCTGGAGAATATGAGTAAACAGTGGAATCTAGGTATTATAGGTTGCGCAGCTATTATAGAAAGAGCCATCATTAACCCATTGAAAGATATGGAGGATATTATGGTATACGGTATTGCCAGTAGGCACAAAGAGAAAGCACTGGCTTATAGTAAAACGTATCATATACCCCATGTTTTTGATGATTATAATGCTTTATTAAACTGTGCAGATATTGATGGGGTGTACATTGCTCTACCTAATGTAATTCATTTTGAATGGGTCATGAGGGCAATAGAAAAAAGGTAAACATGTGCTAGTAGAGAAACCTATGTGCCTTCACGAAGATGAGATCTTGTCCATTAAGAAGATGATGATAGCGTATGATGTGCATGTGTTAGAAGGAGTCATGGTACAACATCATCCTTGGCAACAGGCCATAAAAGACATGGTGGATAAGAAGATATTAGGAGAGCTTCAAGAGATACATACAGATATTTGCATTATATCTAAAGGGGATTTGACCAAGAGCTATAGAGGAGACCCCTTACTTGGTGGTGGCGTTTGGTACGATCTGAGTTGTTATTGGTTGCAGTTTTTACAACATATCTTAGGCTTGGAAGGTATAGCCTACGAAGGAAGGATTATCTCTTATGGCGCTAATCTATGCGACATGACAATGAATAGTCGAATAAGGTATCCTGAGGGTGTACAGTGTTCTTGCGTGTGCTCTTTTGAATTACCCTATCGTACGTCACATATATTGACGTTTAGTCACGGGCGTATAGTGCTTAAGGATTTTTTTTCGAGCATGTGTTGGGTATTACAAAATCAAAGCTAGGGTTTATGAGGATAGAGATAAGAGTCAAGAAGTGCTATCTTTTGATAAACAGAATTATTATACCAATCAGTTAAGATTCTTTCGAGACGTTATGGCTGGCAAGGTGGATAATATACCTATAGAAGCTACTCATGAACGGATAAAAATCATGGAACGTATCTATGAGGATGCTAGGAGTATCATGAATGATGAAGATGTATTAATAAAGGGATAAACGCCTAACATACAAGGAAGGTGAGGTGATAACAATGAGAAGTTATAAAAAATATACCAAATCCTTTGAATTAGGTATGCAAAATGCTATTGAGTACCGGGCTGATTTCTTTCTTAGTTTATTCAGCGCTATTTTCCCCATGATCATACAGTATTTTTTATGGACCAATATATTTCGTCATGTAGAGGGTGATTATGTTTATGGTTATACCTATTCGCAGATGCTGACATATACCATTCTTGCAGGCGTGATTACAAAGGTTTTAGCTACAGGATTTGAATGGGAGATATCACGAGATATTAAGGATGGGAGCCTTGATAGGTTCATCATTAAGCCCATTAAGTATGCCTATTATCGTGTATGTGCTTTCATAGGGAAAAAGGTCATACAGATGGTTGTGCTGTTTTTGATAGCGGGGTTGGTCTTAGTAGGGCTTCATTACTGGCTTGATATGACGATTACATTCAATCGAATGGTTGTCTTTATACCCACTATCATACTATCTTTATTTATTAATTTTCTCATGTTCTATAGCATCAGTACCTTAGCTTTTTTGGGTAACAGAAGTGAGTGGTTTGTTTATTATCACAGGGCTACTGATTAACATCGCAAGTGGCGGTGTCATACCTCTTGATTTATTTGGGGATACAGCTCTTAAGATTCTTAAGTTCTTGCCTTTTAAGTACACTATCTATTATCCCATTAATGTGATTAACGGTCGATTGGGTACGGATGCCATATGGGAAGGTATGATGATACAAGTGATGTGGATTATACTCCTTATTGGTCTATCGAAAGTTTTATGGAGAATGGGACAAGAGAAGTATATTTCGGCAGGAGGTTGAGGCATGAAAAAAAATGGGTTAAGAGAGATCAAAAAAACATATAAAAATATATGGTTTATTTATTAAGAACAACCTATCACTACAGATGGAGTATCGTTTTAATTTCATGGTGAATATTGGAATAGAGGTGGCTTATTTATTATTGAAACTTATATACGTGGTTATTGTGTTCCGTACAGGTCTAACCATCAATGGCTTTACACCGGATGCTATCTTAATATTCGTAGGGACATATACCATGATGACAGGCTTATATTGGGGGCTGTTTGCCAACAATTTTATGAGTATATCAGGGCATATTAATTCTGGAACCTTAGATCTTGCTATGGTAAAACCGGTATCATTACAATTCTTACTTACGCTACGTAAGATAGATTTTGGTTTACCCATTCCTAATCTATTAGGTGGTATTGCTATGATAGTCATTGGTTGGATTCGTTTAGGCATATCGGTATCAATAGGCAATGTTTTAGGGTTTATAGGTATGCTGTGTATAAGCCTTATCTTAACATATGCCATATTCCTATTACCTCAATTATTAGCCTTCAAACTTATACGGATGAATGCTATCAACAATATATCCAATGCCATGTGGGATTTCAATAACATGCCCATGATGATCTATAGCAAGGTGATTCAACGGATAGGGATTTATGCTATTCCCATATTCATTATATCTAACTTTCCACCTCTATTTATTATGGGAAGGTTAGAGATTTATCATATAGCATGGGCTATTATTGTACCAATGTTATGTTTAGTGATTGTACGTTTAGTATGGCATATAGCTATTAGAAGTTATTCAAGTGCCAGTAGCTAGTCAAATAGGTTAAGTTAGGAAGCTTAGGAGAGGGGAATTTTAGATGAAAGTTGTTATTCTGTGTGGTGGATTAGGTACACGTCTTAGTGAGGAAACGGTATTAAAACCAAAGCCTATGGTTGAAATAGGTCAGATACCTATTTTACAACATATTATGAACAGTTATGCACAAAATGGATTCGACGAATTTCTTATAGCCTTAGGGTATAAAGGTTATGTGATTAAGGATTATTTCTTGCATTATTTTTATAGGCAGCATGATTTTACCATGTATACAAAAGATGGTTCAATTGAACCTCATCGGCGTGAGCAAGATGATTGGAAGGTACATCTTATCGATACAGGCATGCATACGATGACCGGTGGGCGGTTATTACGCTTGAAAGATTGGTTAAATCATGAGACGTTCATGTTAACTTATGGCGATGGTGTAAGTGATGTAAACATAGAAGCTTTGCTAGCTTTTCACAAGTCCCATGGTAAAATCGCTACAGTAACAGCTGTTCGACCTAAAGGGCGATTTGGTGTAATGGACATTAGAGAGAGTCATGTGTCAAGGTTCAAAGAGAAGTTACAGACCGATGAAAGCTGGATTAACGGGGGGATACTTTGTTTTTGAACCTGCTATCTTTGATTATCTCGTGGATGATGGATCTTATCTAGAGCGGGATGCACTTGAAGCATTAGCCGAGCATGGAGAATTAATGGCTTATAAACATGATGGATTCTGGCAATGCATGGACACTTTACGTGATAAGCGTCATCTAGAAGCTATATGGGAAACAGGTAATGCACCATGGGTTGGAGAAAATAATCACGAGATACAGTTACAGAAGGGAGAGCAAGTATGTTGATGAATGGGGTATTAGAAGAAGATATGGCCTACATGGCTTATGCACTAGGAGATGTGGAACGCTTTAAGAATAAAACCATATTGATTACAGGATGTGGTGGTTTCCTTGGCATGAATTTTTCCATGTTTTTTGGATGGCTTTTGGATAATGAGCTTGATATTAAGGGGCTTATATTATTAGATAATTTTATATTAGGACGGCCAGAGTGGTTAGAGAAGCTTGTGGATGTAAATCCTGCTATTACAGTCTATCCTTTTGATATTGGTAAAGATGATTTAAGTAGTATAGATGGTGCAAGTGATGTGGATTATATCATTCATCTAGCGTCTATTGCTTCACCGGTCTACTATCGGAAATACCCCATTGAAACATTAGATGCCAACGTGATGGGATTAAGGAATCTACTGGATTACTACTTGGATAAAGAGATAGAAGGTTTCTTGTTCTTTTCCAGTAGTGAAGTCTACGGTGATCCTGATCCACAGTGGATACCAACACCAGAATCTTACCGAGGGAATGTAGCAACAATGGGGCCTAGAGCCTGTTATGATGAAGCAAAACGATTCGGTGAGACCTTATGTTACTACTATGCCAAGGTGCATAAGGTGCCCATTAGAATTGCTCGACCTTTTAATAATTTTGGTCCAGGAATGGTCATTACAGATAAGAGAGTGCCTGCAGATTTTGCCAAATGTGTACTAAATGATAAGGATATCATCATCCTATCAGATGGCAAGCCTACACGTACATTCTGTTACGTAGCAGATGCATTGTAGGTTATCTAAAAATAATGCTATATCATGAATTTGATTATTTCAATATTGGTATGGAAGAGCCAGAGATTAGTGTTCTGGAATTGGCTCAGATCTATGTGAAAGTAGCTCACGAACTATGGGGATACGAGGGGAATGTTATCTATAAAACATCTGAGGAAGACGATTATCTAGTAGATAATCCTTCTAGGCGTTGTCCTGACATATCCAAAGCAAAAATGCACCTAGCCTTTGAACCTAAGATTACCATTGAGGAAGGCATAGAAAGGTACTTACGTTATCTTAATGAATGTAGAGTAAGTACCGCCAAGGAGGCAGCCTTATGATTGCCGTTATTGGTCTTGGTTTCGTGGGGTTAACGACTGGACTTGGTCTAGCACATATAACAGGTCATACAGTTTATGGTTATGATATTAATGAGAGCAAACGAGGCACGCTGTTAAAAGGACAGATACCTTTCTATGAACCAAGTTTGCAAGATCATCTAGAGTTATATCATAGGGAACAGCGGTTTCATATCTGTGCCACCATGGAAGAAGCCGTCCAACAGGCAGATATCATATTCTTCTGTGTGGGAACACCCGCTCAGGATAGTGGAGAAGCAGACCTTAGTCATCTGAAGACAGCTATTGCAAGTTGTCTTCAGCATGTTAAGAAGTCAGAGGGTAAGCTACTGGTGATTAAATCAACGGTGCCACCCTCTACAACATCAAAGGTTATTCTTCCTACTATTGAGTCATTGGGCTTTACAGTTGGGAAAGACATTGGATTAGTGAATAATCCTGAGTTTCTAAGAGAAGGTTTTGCTTGGGATGATTTTATACACCCAGATCGTATTGTGATTGGTGAATGCCATGATGAGAGTGGTGCAGTATTAGAGAAACTGTATAAACCTTTTCAGGTGCCCATTCATCGGGTATCAGCTAATACAGGAGAATATATTAAGTACCTATCCAATACCATGTTGGCTACGATGATTAGCTTCTCCAATGAAATGTCCATGGTGGCAAGTCATATAGGGGATATAGATGTGCAAGCTGCATTTAGGTATCTTCACGAAGATAAGAGATGGTATGGCGAACCAGCAAGATGTCCAGTTATGTTCATCCAGGTTGTGGGTTTGGTGGTTATTGTCTGCCAAAAGATACGTCAGCTGTTCGGTATATGGCAAGTAGACATGGTTATGATACGCCACTTTTGCATGAGGTGTTAAAGGTGAATGAACAGGTGAAAGCATTCATGGCATGGCAGATTATGAACAACTGTCATAAGGATGAGAAGATAGGTATCCTAGGGCTTTCTTTTAAGCCTGGGAGTGACGATGTGAGGTGTACGCCATCTAAGGATATTATTGAAATATTGCTAGCAGAGGGTTATGAGCAGATTATGGTATACGATCCGTTGGCAATGGAAAGTTTTCGGGAGTGTTATGGGTTGGAGATTACATACGCTAACCGTATGGAGGAAGTTGTCCAGAGTTGTGGGATAATAGCGTTACTGACGGCTTGCGAGGAGTTTACTAAGGAGCAGGAGTGGATGGATGGTAAGAGGATTGTTGATGGACGGTATTGTCTGGGGTGAATGGTTTTTTATATGGATGTGATAACATATTAATTAAGGATTTATTTAGAGCTCATCAACATATTGATGGGCTCAGCTTGCCCTAAAACGCTAATTTTGTCGTTACTGCGAAAACCCCAGAATCTTACGTATGTCTAATACGCTTCAATCCTGGGGTTTTCTTGTGCCTAGAACTAAGCGTCCTAGGGCAAGCTGGTCATCCAGTCGACTTTGTCGACAGTCTGAGCTCATCAACATATTGATGAGCTTATTTTATCTTATATGAAAGTTCTACTTTCTAAGCATATGGAACAGAAGCGTTTCCATATGCGCGTAAATTTCCTAACGACAAATCCGCTTTGCGGAACGAGGCGTAGCCTCTTTTTTCTGGAGAATTTAAGTGGGCTAAGGTAAGTGAATAATTTATAAAAATGCAAGATAAAATAGCTTGGATTAGGTTATATTTATTTTCGTTGAGATTTTGTTGAGATTAGGTATGGTATAACTAAAGGAATAGATAATTAGATAGTGGTACATATAGGTAAAAAATGCCTAAATGTGGTAAAAAAAATAAGGAAATAAATTTGGGAAAAATAGTGCATAGTACCTAAAAAAGTCTTTTCAAAAAGCATGACTGATGTTATAATAATAATTATCATTTAATCATGAATATTATATGATTTTAACAAACATTTTACATAAAAGTAATTGGCTCGGTATAAAAGAAATTAAAAGCAGGAGGAAGCAGAGTGAAAAAAATACGATCAAAAGGCGAAACGATTATTAGTTATACTATTAGCTTGCATTATCATCATTACAGGTATTCCAACCAATACATTTGCAGAAGATCTTGGTTCTTTTCAAGGACAAGGTATCCATAACCAAGATGGGAATAACCTGGAAGAAGTAACGATGAAGCAGGTAGATGAAAAAACCTAAAGACATGAATAAAAAAAATAGTGCACCTAAAGATGATGGTAATAAGAGCGAAGATAATGACAGCACTGATCTAGAAAATCAGCAAGATGGTGAAGATGAAGATAATAGTGGACTGGATAGTGATCAAAATGCTACAGTCGAAGATAGCCAGCAAAACAGTGAACATAATAATGGTCTAGAAAGTGATCAAAATAGTTCAGAGGCAAATAATGGCAAAGAAGAAGATTCAGGAAATAATACTCCTGAAAATACCGAAGAAGAGACGAATAACGAACAAAATGATGCTAAAGTAAATGAAGACAGTGAAGACTTAGGTCGTAATCAAGAAGAGGAAAATACGGATAGAACTAAAGACATTGAAAATAAGGAAAAGGACAAGTCCAAAGCTAAGCAGGTTCAATTCATACAAAGTCAAGGTACAATAAAGGTAATTACTACATTAAAGAAATATCAATATCAAGGCGCCGACCAAGATGATAATAGAGGAGAAATCAATCCTGGTGTATATGATTATTATGATATCGTTGACAGCTGGTACCTAATTAAAAGTGGAAATCACCTATATTGGATTAACACAGAATGGATATTGAACCAAGGAAGCCTACTACCTGATAAAAACCTTATTTGCTATGCGAATACGGATGGTCGTCGTATAGATAAGACGCCACAGGGTCAATTAGAAGAGCAAGGTATGATTCAAAAAGGTAAGATTCAATACTATTCAAAAAGAGATGGGTCATTCTATTTGATTGAACAACATTTTGGAAGTGTTTGGGTTAATATAGAGGATACGCAGGTTTCTGATGATGACTTTATGCCTACACAAGGACATATTGAATTAGAATATGGAAGAAAATATTATGAAAATAAATATGATGAAACTTCTACAGGTATCTTAACGAATAATGACAATCATAATCCCAATGTAGATTCAGTATCCTATTATTACTCTGAGTATGGTAATGGTTGGATGTTGATGGATAATCATAACGGATCAAAATGGATTAAACTAAATGAAACACCTGTTGTATCAGCACCTGATTTAGTTGCTGATGATATACATAATATTATTGTGGGTAATGATTCAAATAAAACTAATATGGAGTATGCAATAGATGATAGTACGAATTGGACAATCTTTTATCCTGATAATCCACCTATATTTCCAAGAGATACAGTAGTAAAAGTTCGTTTTAAAAGTGTGAATAACAACCCACCAAGTGAAATCACAGAACTAACTTTTAAATATAATTATCAAGATAATTTTGATGTGGATAAACAATTATTTGATGATATTATCGCCAATAAAAGAGGATATTTAAATGTCAAGCATTATGAAATTTCGCAGGAGTCAAATGGTAATGGGAATACTGATCCAGCTCTTGATCAAAATGATAGATATAAAATGTTTGGAACAGAAAGTTATGTTGGCTATAAATATCAAACGCCTATGAATTCGAAAAAATATGCTGAATCCGACATAGGATCATTATATTTTTATCAAAATTCTAATGGAAGCCATAATGACGATGCATTCTATAACGCAATAAATATGTGGGGATATTTTGTTCCTGAAAAAACAGGTTATTATAATTTGATAGCTTATGCAGATGATGGAGTTTATGGTCAAGTTACAATCAGTAATCAAGATATTGTATTTGCGAAATCATGGAGATACCAATCCCCATCAGAAATAACCAATAACAGAAAAAATTTCATGGAAGAAGGTAAGATATACCCAATATACATTGATTTCTTTGAAAATAAAAAAAAGAATCAAGTTGCCTTTGAATTGAGAATGAATTATAACGATGGTCATTCAGAAGTGGTTCCTGGTAGCTATTTATATCCAACGAATAGAGATTTATCTTACGTTAAAATGACACCTGTAAGTAATATAGAAATTGAACCTAAAACGAAAGTAATGGATCTAAACGAAAGTAATACAGTTCAACTGACTGCTACAATTATACCTACAAATGCTACGAATAAAAGTGTAGTATGGTCTTCAGACAATGAAGCTGTAGCTACAGTTGATTCTAATGGTCTTGTTACAGTATATAGCATTGGTACTGCCAATATTACAGCAACATCAGAAGATGGAAATTACCAAGATCATTGTGTACTAACAGTTAATAATAGTCTTACTGGAGATCCTAATGAATTCTTTTATGCAAGTGATAACAGAGGAACTTTAGTTAAGTATTATCCCTATAGTACTTCTGATAAAACAGTTAAAGTTGCCGATTTCATAGGGAATTATAGAGATATAGCAACGCTTCCTGATGGCACATTAATTGGAATTAGCCCTAATGGATATTTATATGAAGATATTGAATTAGGTGGAACATATATTAGATATTTAGATAATGATATCAATGCTCTAACAGCTGATACTAATGGTAATCTATATTATGCAAGAGAAAAAGAAGGTATTATTAAGAAATATAACATGTATGATAATGAAACAACAATAATTGTAGATACTGATTATAAATCAAGAGGAGATCTTGTATTTCTGAATGAAAATACGTTGTATTATACAGGATATGATAAAAATAATGCGTATTTAATTAAGATAGATATGATAACAAAAGATGTAACAAATCTTGGGAACCTTTCTGGTAAGCCTTATGGGATTGCTGCGATAGATAATATCCTATTTGTGACTTATGTAGATAAAGGGAAAAGTTATGTGGATGCATATGATAGTCAAGGTAATAAGCTTTCGGTAAGTCCAGAAACAATGCAATATCTAAAGCAAGTGCATGGTGCTGCTCAAGGTATAAAAAAAGGTTATAGCCAATGCGCCAGTTGCTAAAGATGTAAGCATTGAGGGCATTGCAAAAGTTGGAGAGGTACTAACAGGAGTTTATACGTATGATGATTTAGAGGGAGACGAAGAAGGTAACTCAATATTTCACTGGTATGCAGATACTGGAAGAAACAATTCTTATGAACTTATTGCTGATGCAACGAACAAAACGTTTGTTGTACCACAAAACCTATTAGGGAATAGAATTAAATTTGAAGTGATACCTATTGCTAAAACAGGATTGAAGATTCAAGGTAATCCAGTGCTATCTGAGCCTACTAAAAAGGTTTCACTGGAGTTAGTTGGTCCATATGATTATGATTATTTCTATATAAATGCTGATGATGGAGACCTTGTTAAGTATTATCCGGAATATGATTTTACAGAGGACGTTGCAAATACTAACAAAATCTATTTAGACATTGCAAATAATAATGATGTTCTTTTCGGCATAAATGGTAACAATCTATTTAAGAATATACATACACAAGCTGAGGTATTTAAACAGTTAAGCACAAATACAGTTAATTCATTAACGTATAATAATGGATTATTCTATTATGTTGATAATTTATGGCTGATGGCTTATAGTCCAATGGATGAAACATTTTATTACTTAAAATATTTGGGATATGATTCACGTGGCGATTTGGTAGCATTTGATGGTAAGATGTATTTTTTAGCAGCTGATTATAATAAAACAAAATTGATAGAAATTGATTTTGATAATAATTATTCAACCTCACTAATTGGAACATATAATAAGTCAAATTTATTTGGGGTTGCTGTGGCTAATAATACTTTATTTGTTGCGTATGGTAAGAGAATTGCAAAAGTTAACATATCAAATGGAAGCTTATATGACGAACAATCTGCAGATATAAGTAGTGCAATTTATGGTGCTGCCCAGGGGGGTTATTATACCCCAGTATCAACAACTGTAACAGTTAATGGAGCTGGAAGTATAGATGTACCAACAAATGTAGATAGTCCTGTAACATTAACTTACACCGCAGAAGTAAAGGATCAATATGGAAATGTAATGACAGGCGAAGATGTGAAGTGGAAACTTCAAGTAGCTGTAAAAGGTGTAAGTATAGATAATAATGGTAAAATAACTGTAACAAATGAAGCACCAGATACAAACTTTATGGTGGTAGCAACAAGCGGAAATGTAACGGGTAATAAAACTGTAAATCTTAACAAAGCGGTAGCTGTAGCAACAACTGTAACAGTTAGTGGAGCTGGAAGTATAGATGTACCAATAGAAGCAGATAGTCCTGTAACAACAACTTACACAGCAGTAGTAAAGGTT